>Ga0114951_10000170_pt1 | contig 94090 bp, 93 predicted proteins | sample AM7aDNAmetaG_FD_88677 | JGI IMG/M metagenome (GOLD analysis project Ga0114951, IMG submission 88677) | Freshwater microbial communities from Finland to study Microbial Dark Matter (Phase II) - AM7a DNA metaG | ecosystem: Environmental > Aquatic > Freshwater > Lake | place: Finland: Lake Alinen...
CCATCCACACCACCGGCATATCCCGTGGCCTGCCAGAGATTCGAAAGGTAAAGGAGAGCCCGTTCCATGTTGCCAGTCGTTGGCTCCGTCACGGACGGAACCAACTCAGCAATCACGTCCCCAAAGCCAATCCCACGGACAGGATCAATTGTCCTGGACTGGCTGGGGTTGAACTGGCTCACTACACCCATCTGAGTGAGTGCCTTGTTCCCCTGCCCATACGAGGGTGCCAAAAGACGGACCTTCTGGCTTACCGCTGTCCTTGTATTCGGGGTAGTCCCGTAGTCATAAATATAGGAACTTCCCTGGAGTCCATTTTGTGGACGGCTATCAGTGTTAGGCATATCAACCCTCTAGGCCAACAAGTTTGAGGCTTTCATAATCCGGCAGGGATAGGGTTTCCAACGAAGGGAAGTGGAATCCTACCTGGGGTTGTTTCCAACCCCAGGTAGGTTATCCAACGGTTTCTACGCTGCCGCACTCTGGGATCGAAGGAAATATTGGACCTTGATGTAGATAAGGGGGAATACAGGTACGAAATATCCTTCTACAAGAGCCCCAGTGGGATCAGAAGGATCTGCTGTAACAGAGATTCCCGTGTAGGAAGTGATGAGTTGCTCTGCCACGGCACGCTTGAACATCATGTTCAAGCGTCCTTCCATCTGTGAGAACAGAGCCGGTAGGTACTTCACTCCAACGAAGGGCTGGAGAGTGTCCCTTGTCCGAATCTGCATCTCGTCTGCAATCTGGATGACCGTAGGAGTCTTGGTCAGAACATTGGTCATGTTCGTGGTCAGACCATGACGGACCTTGATGAACGGAGCATTCGATTCCAGGACGGTCACACCATCCTGGGCGATCTGGTTCATCTGGACCGTATCCAGAATCCGACCAAGAGCCGTGAAGCCCACTACCCTCTTGTTCTCCCAAGGCGTTGCTACGTCATTGAGAGGGCTGAAGGTCAGTGCCCCTAGGGAGATTGCCAAGTACCTACCGTCTACCAGATACTCACGAGAAACCCCGTAAGCATCCGTCAACGAGAAGGTTGTCACGTCCGGGTACACGATACGGACACGCATGGAACCCGTGCCCCGTGCCATGGACCGAACCGTCTGGGGAAGAGTTCCCGAAGCACACCCGAAGATTGCAGTCCTCTCCGACTGGTACCGTGCCGAGGATTGCACGTCACAGTTGATTGCCGTGTAGGAAAGAAGCTGTGTGGTTGCCGGTGTCACCGGGAGGATCAACCGAGGCTTGATTCCACCAGGGAGAGAGGCTCCCGAGGAAGCATCAATCGCTGAAAGGTAATCGTTCTGTGAAGCATCCGAATACCCAGTCTGCTTCCTTACCTGAAGAGTTCCCACTACAGGGCATCCCTGCAAGAAAGCGAAGTACGCAGCCAGGGACAGGGGGTTGTCAGGACTTACAGGTCCGTACTCCCGAGTTACATCTGCGAGCTTGAAGAAGAGCTTCGGAGTGAAGTCCTGCTTCGTATAGGTGTAATCCACGTAGTAGACCTGACCGACAGCGGGCTCATCCCCGTTCTTATCGTAGGTATCCACCAGTGCCGTATCTCCTACTGCCACACCGTCAGTATTGGTGACCGTAGTCTCCAGACCCGGAATGGACAGGTTAGGAATGCTTCCGTTGGTGGTATGCGTAGCAGACACCCGGAAGGTGATCGTGGCATTCGCCCCGGTCGGATAGAGGAGTCCACCTTCCCTGGGAAGAATCGTGAGACACAGACCCGTCTTGGAATCCCTGTAGGTCTGGCCTACAAAACCGTCTGCTCCACTTCCCGAGTTGAAGAAGGAAGTATTGGCAGAACCCGTCCCGTTCACCGTATCCGAAGAGTGAACGAAGTAGCCTACCAGTGCCCCCTGTCCCGTTGCCCCGGACCCAGCCGCAGCAATCAGGTTGGTTCCGATTGCCAGGGCATTTGCAGCCGAAGCATTGTCCACACGGATGCTGGACCCGGCACCTAGAGTCTTCGACTGAAGGTACAGGTAATCAACATTCGTCGGGTCCTTCTCTGCCTTGGCAAGTGCCTTACCAGCGAAGTAAGTAACATCAGCCGCAGCATTGAAGAGGAAGGCACTGAGGGTTGCAGGAACCTGTGCATGGCTCATCAGAGCCGAAACCGTCTGCCGTACTGTTACGGAATGCCTACCATCCGTCTGTCCCGAAGCGAACCCAAGGATGGTATTGGCAGAATCATTCCCGATTGTCAGAGATGCAGACTGGCCGTACCCACCACCCACGATTCGGATTGATGCACCTTCCTGGACTGCGGATACCCCAGTGACACCGGATGCTGTAATAGCAGCCGCAAGCTGGAAGAGGGCCGAACCTGCTGTACCCACGGGGCCTAGAGCCGTCAGTGTACCGGGGCCTGAAGCCGTGAAGGTACAGGTGATCAGGGAATTCTGAACAAAGAACGTGAACCTGTTGTTTGCAGGAGCCGTGGGATCAGAACCATTATAGAAGGTAATGGCAGGCTGGCTGTCCCTGGCATCACCCCAATGAAGGGCAGGGATCTGTCCACCGGCCCAACCAACTGTCCCCAGAAGGCTGGGGAGCATGACCGTAGCCCCACCCGCTGCCTCACCCGTCTCACCGTTAGCAATGGCGAACTTGGTGTTGCCCGTGGAAGCCTGCATGGTCAGGTGGCACTGGGCCAAAGCCGAATGTGCCGTCAGAGTTCCCGCACCAGGGAAGATACGGTTGCGGAGGACCATCCTATCATACGGAAGCCGTCCAACCGTGGTTGCTACCGTGTACCGAGTAGCAATTGGACCCTGAACCAGCTTGGTCTGGATACCGAGGGTTGCCGCACCAGTATCAATACCTGCCAGGACTGCGAAGTCCCGAGCCCCTGCCGTAGTGATGAACTCCAGGTAACCCGCATCTGCGGCATCTGCAACAGCCAGGGTCAGAGTGAACTGAAGCTGTCCTGTTGCAAGAGCAGTACAGTTGACCGTGCCATTCAGGCCACCAACACCATTAATCGTGGCTAGCTGGGTCTGAATCTGAGCAGCCAGAAGTGCTGGGGTTGCATAGGTTCCAGGAGTCAGGGTGATAATCTGATTGCCAGAAAGACCACTGACACTACCAGTGTAGTGCAGAGTCAGACGGTCATACTCATTGACAGCAATCGTGATAGACCCGAAAGAGGTTGCCGTCTTGTAATGAGGAGCTACCAATGCAGCCGCCGCATTCACAGCCGCTACATAGTGAGCTACCGTTGCACCCGCTACCGTGCCCGTAACTGCCGTGAGAACATCACCGTCCACGTTCAGGGCTACACCATCATCCAGACCCGAAGTGAGGTTGTAAGTCGTCTCACCCGAAGCAGGAGTGTAACCAACCTCATCACCAACGAGATAAGCCAGAGCACCTACCCGGCTAGAACCCGTGGGATGGAGAAGGTCCATACCAGCGGCTAGACCCGTCTGGTCTGCCGCACCATCAAAGGTCACCCTGAGATGGTCAGAAGCCGAAGGCACGAAGTAGAAGGGCCCAGGGCTCCCGAAAGCAAACTTCGCAGGAGTTGTGTTCGAAGTGGCAAACTGGACCGTGACGAGTTCCTCTACAGGAGCTCCACCTTCGATCCTGGAATCAGGGAAGAACTCACTCCCCGAGGGGAAGTTCACAGTGATGACCGAAAGGTCCGTTCCCTTGCCAGTCAGGGAAGCCCCGTAGAGCCTTGCTGCCGTCGAGAGCTTCGTAACCGTGTAAGTACCCGTTCCACCTGGACCTGGGATCACACAGCCCAAGGAGTAGCCCCCAGTGGACCCACCCACAGAAGCTTCGTCCACCATCACCGAGTAGTAGAAGGTGGCATACACCGAGGCACCCTCTGGGACCGAAGTTGCCAGAGTGATCGTGGAAGTAGTGGAGTCCACCTTCAGGACCGTGACCGGGCCCCGAGCGAGAGCATCCGTGACGTTGAAGCCCCAGTAGGCAATCACAAGGTCAGGACGGTTCGTGGGGAGGTCAATCCTGCCATTGGCAAGAAGGTTGAAATTCGTTGCCCCCAGAGGGTTGCCACGCCCGTTGCCGGTCGTCGGCTGGAATGGAAGCTGGAACTGGGTGAGGCTGGACACATTCGGGGTCACCGAAGTGTTCAGCACCGGAGTACAAGATGCCATATATGCCCTGGCATCCACCATCAGGGACGAAACCTGATTGGAACCAAAGGTTGTGGCACCTACCGTGTGTACACCCGGAAGAACCTTGAATGCCGTCCCCCAGATGATTGTGTCATCCTTGAGAACGAAGCTCACACCATCAATGTAGGTAGACGAGATGGAAGCAGATTCAACCGTGAGAGCACAGCGGTCAATGTTAGTAACCCCAATGTTCTCCAGGTAATCGAAGGTGTCCTGCCATGTGTTGTAGTAATAGGTGATCGTTACCCTGGCACCCGCAGCCGGGGGCTGAGACAGGATTACGGCACCCGTAGTACCATTGACAGAAACCGGGATGACCTGAACACCAGCTACACGTACCGTAAGGGTAGCAGGATCAGTAGTAGTCACACCCCCGTTGGAACCGTCTACGATGGGACGGTTGAAGACGTAGAAGGTAGCATTCCTAGCCGTGCTCGTCCGATCAGTGATTCCAAGTACCGTGTTGGCAGAGCCAGTCCCAATCACGATGCTCTGTGCAGCCGAAAGAGCAATGCAAGTCAGACCCAGGTTACTGACATAGACCGAAGCCGTCAGAGTCCTGAGTGCAGCCGTATTGATCGCAGCTACCACAGCCGCAGCCGTTACAGCCGTACCAATGGGCAGAGTGATGTTGGTCTGAGCCGAACCATCAACAGACACCTGGAGGGTGTTGTTGATGGAGGACATGTTGAAGTTCTGTCCGTTGATCCCGTACAGGATTGCAGCCGTGGTGGTAACCTGTGCGGAGACATCATCCGTCACCAGGGTATCCGTCCGGTCAAAGTAGTAGGTGCAACGGACTACATCCGTGACTAGGGGGGTAGCTGCAATCTCTACGATGCCCTTCCGGCCATCCACAGAGAGAACCACCACCGGGATGTTATTGATTTTCACTGACACTGAACCCACGGAGTTCGTGAGAGTGCCCGTTCCATCACCATTCACCAGAGGACGGTTGCGTACCTGAAGCTTTGTAAGAGTCGCTCCATCCCAGTCACCCAGAGTGACAGAACCATCTGGGTTAATGGCTACAACAGCCCGACCCGTCTCATCCTCATCCACGATTCTCTGGTCAATGGTAGCAGAGCTACCCCGAACAAGCTGGAGTCCTGTGCGGGACAGAAGCTCGTTACCAGTCCCAATCAGAATCGGAATCCTGGAAGGAATCGAAGTGGGGGGAGTGGGTACCTCAAACTGAGTCTGAGTGTATACTCCAGGAGGCAGGTAGCCGGTGTCATCGAGCATTGGAATCTCTCCTAGTCCTTTAGGCAGGCATCACCAATTCACATCAACCACAGCCCCTCTGGGACTGGGAAAACCCTGGAGTGATCCAGGTAGCACAAGGGATTTATCTACATCTTGTCCAGGGCTATTGCCCGGTTACCGAAGGTCAGACATCCTTAGAGAGTTTCTGACCTTCGGCTTTGATAACTCCAATGGCGCTAGCATGAACTTTTCGACCTAGTTCGGCTGCTTGACGTTCCACTGGGGTCATCACTCGATAGCTACCATCATCGTTCCGAGACAGGTCATAACCCGTACTTCCAGGGTTGCTAGCTATAACTCGTCTCTTGTCTTCAACTCTGGAGATAATGCCATTCCACTTCTGTTTGGCATCAATCCCAATCACCCGGTCTACATCATGGTCAATCGAGGCCATCCCCGTATCCTGGGGACCCATTCCCTTGACTGTAGATGAGAAGGCAACACTCATCGAAGACGGCACCAACCTGGATGCCATCTTCCCACACTTGCACTTGGTCGGAGATTCTGGGGTGGAGGCAGAACCCCTACCAGAGAATCTCAAACCGCAAGCTTCACACTGATAGCTGTAGGTGGGAATGGTGTACCTCTCTGACTATGGGAGAGGTATAGAGGAGATATGGCAGAGAAAAGTGAACCTATCGGGCGTTGTGAGTTAAAGACTCTGCATTCTTCCTGGTGACATGAAGCATCTCTTCCAAATCTTCAAGCTGCCTGTCATGCTCTTCACGGTCCTTATCAAAGTCCTTCCCGGCTCCTTCAAGGACTTTCCCATCCTTCTTATGTTCATCAAGGATATCGTAGAGCTTTTCCTCAAAAGCCCTCAACTTGGGCACATCCTTGATGGTCTTCTTGTTTGTAGCATAGATTTCGTCATCATATTCCTTCTTGGTGTCCTTGAAGCGTTTGGATGCCTTATCTTGAGTACTCTTGATTTCTTTGAGCTTCGCTGGAGACACCTTATGTGTGGTCTTCTTCTTGTGGCTAGTTATAGCCTGCTCAACTTCTCCAATTTTACTCTTCAGTGTTCCCTGAAGGTCAGTGTTCCTCTCAGCGTACCTACCCTTGGTGCCTTCCTTCTTGTCCTTCTCCACTTGAGCGTTCGTAGCAGAGAGAAGGTCTTCCAAGGTCTTCTTCACTTCTTGAAGTTCAGATACCACATGATGGGGGTTCTGACTTGTCCCCACTGAGAAAGTGACTCTGTTATAGTAGGAATTGGGGTCAACTTTGACCTTGCTATTCTTATCACCTTTGAGTTGCTTCAGTTTGCTATCCAAATCACCACCGGACTCTCCAGTTTCTTTGGATTTCTCTTCAGCCTTATCCGGTGCCCTCTCTTCCTTCTCCGGTGCCTTCTGAGACTCAGAACCACCCGAAGGAGCCTTCACCGTATGCTTGACATGACTCTTGGGGTGATCCTTCAAGTACTTGTCCAGAGCTTCCTGTGAAGGGAACTCCATAGCTGTCTTCAGGATAGGAAGCAGATGGGGCCGAAGCTCAAGGTTGGAATGAGCTAACTTGATGAGCTTAGTCCGAAGTGTGTCTACCCTAGGTCCTCACCCTTGAAACGTAATAGGATTTCTACTTGACGGTCACTTGATGACTTCGTAGTTCTTGAGGGGATGCTGGAAGTACATGTCCCTGTAGGGCCGAAGTCCCAGAGATTCGGCTACCATAGTAGTAGTCCCTGTGAAACCCTCAATGGAAACCGTCAAGGGAACGAAAGCCCCCCATTCAGTCTCTACAGTCACCGAGATAGATGAGTTATAGAAGTAGTCATCACCATTCTCATCGTAGACTTCTTCGGACTCGCCACCCATGGAAACATCTGTAATCTCAACACCTTGGGAAGATAAAGTAGGCCGAAGGATGCCCCAGAGATACACGGCTGTCTGATCCGCTATCTCCATCTGGGCATTAGTGTCACGGGTCATCACTGTAATGTCTAGGGTCTGTTCCCACTTGCCCCCGTACTGGAGGTAAGCATCCTGACGGTAGGGGGTGACAATCACAGCGAACCTATCACCTACCGCTACCCGGTGCCCAAAGGCAAGTACACACCCTGGAATGGGCTTGTTGACCCCTGTATTGTACTCCAGGGGCCAAGGACCCGAAGACTCCCCAGGATACCTGTAGTCTGCGGTCAAAGACAATCCCCGTGGAAGGGGCTCCCTCAACGTGAAGACTGACCCGTCTTCGTTGAGGGTGTAGTCCACACCTTCAACCAGTTTCCGAGAACTGGGGAGTTCATAGAGCCGCAGGCTCCTACGAAGGGGTGTATGGAGGAGTGTCCCCTCTACAGGGGAAGTCATCATCACCTGTTCGGCCTGAACAGTATACAGGGGGTCAACGTGGAACTCTTTCTCACCTGTAATCTCACAGTAGTAGGCACCTGGGAGAGATGGGAACACCCCCCTATTGTCCTGGATGGCTATGGCATCTTCCCGTACCCACTCACAAGATAGACCTGTGTAGTTAGGAACGTAAGCCAAGAAGCAATAGCTCTTGAGAGTTCCCATGAAGTTGTCGGCAGACAACTGTAACTTGTTTGCTTGACCACCCTTGACAATGATCCCGTACTGGGGTCTCTCTTTGAAAGAATATTTACCCTGGATATTGTCGGGTAGGTCTGGATAGGCTGGGTGATTCGCCCAGAACTCACGGAGTTCCAGGATGAACCTACGTTTTGTGGCCTGGGTTAAGTGAAGGAACAAGTGATCTCCCTACACTACCGGGTTACAGGAGAATCAACGGACTACTTGGACATCTTCTTCAATTCGGTCTTGACCCGCTTGGCAACTTCACCCTTCCAAGAACTCGCATTATTGAGGAAGTAGGCTACAATCCCCTTACCAGAATCAGCACCGTAGTTATCTGTAATCTTGTCCAAACCAGACATAGCTTCCAAGTAGGGCTTGGCTGCGAAGTTGACATTCTTCCAGTCCCGACGAATCTCGTCTGCAATCTCATGGAGCGGACGTGTGCTATCTGCCGTGAGAATAGGGAGTAGATGTGGGCGTAGCTCAGGATTTGCGTGAGCTAGACGAATGATCTTGGAACGGAGAGGATCGGTCATGGATAGAACTCCTACAAGGAGTTCTACCATAGGGAAGCTACTTAGGAGTCTTGAGCTTGATGATTCCTTGATGAAGAGCATCCTTGTCCAGATTGGATTCAGGACGGGGCATGTGAGGTAGACCCCCACGAAGAGCATCAATGTCAATCTTAGGGGATGACTCCCACAAGGTAGACAACTCTTCAACTTCCCTCTTGGCAAGGACACCCTTGAGCTTGCGGTAAGGCCACAGAGCCGTGTGGATCTTCTGCTTCAGTCTCAAGTAGGGAAGGTAAGCAGGACTGAGACTAAACTTGCGGTGTAGTTTTGGGGTTTGGAGTCGGAGCTTCAGGAAAAGTAGTGCCTCTACTGACACCATCTTTGAGATGGGGCCCTTCAGTTGCGTCTGATAGAAATCCTCTAGGGTCTTGTGGATTCTCTCCACCTTTACCTGAAAAGAATAGATGATCTTGGGGGTCTTGAAAATCATTCTGCGTACTCCTGGAGAGCTTGTACCAATAGACCTTGTGCTACTGCATTCAGAGGATCAACCGCTGCCCGTACTTCAGAAATCTCGATGGGGAACTTCTTCCTCTTCCGGTCAAACACCATATTGAAGAAGTCCAAGAAACCCCCAGCCTTGGATGTCCCACCAGAGACAATCATGGGGATAGGCTTCGGAGCCGAGAACTTATGGGCAATGTTCCCGAACTGAAGAGCAATCTGGTCCAGAACGTACTCCACCATTGAACGGTAGTAGAACACCAGTGCCTCTTCCTCCCGACCCTTGGGAGCCATGAGGTCAATGCCCTTCTCCTTCAGATAGCACAGACGTGCCTGGGTGGACCCGATGGACGTAGCCGCACCATGGTCAATCCAGTCACCCCCACGGGCAACACTGAAACTCAGTGCCTCAATAGTGTTCAGTGCCAGAGCTACGTTTACCATCCCCGAACCGAAAGAAATCCCAATCCCAGAGAAGCCTTCCTTGGCTGTTTCACTGTAGATAATCCCCATGGCTTCATTCGCAGCCGTAGGGGTGTACCCACAGTCCCGAACAATTCTCTCCAGGATTCCTCGATGGTAGATCACGTCCCGGTCTGTTTGGTCCATAGGTGCCGCAGGGACCGAGAAGTAGCAATGTTCCTTCTCGACTCTTGGGTCACCCAAGACAGACTTGATCAGGAGTGCCAGAATCTCCAGGGCATCCCCTTCTCTGGAGGAAATCATCCCTGAAGCCAAGGGCCTACGGGCTTCTCGGCCGAAGATGTTGGCTGTCTCCAGAGCAGCATCTCCGAGAATAAGAATCTCGTTGGGCCTCTCAACGTAGCCCACACCAGTGAGCTTCAACATTTTCTTGGCTTCCACAGGAAGCTCCAGGAAGGCATCCCGGATACGCCTAGTCTCTACACCTTTGAGAGTCTTTCGTGCGGAAACAATATTCATTGTACCAATATCTGCCCCGACCCCTGGAGAAAGCTTCTCAACCATTACCAATCCCTCGTTTCTTCTTGGTAGCCCTCAAGGTATTACTCGCTTCATCCACAGAACCACCCACCAAATGTTCCGTAGGGGCAGTTACTTCGGCCTTAACTTCACCAATAGTGGGGATGAAGACCTCTTCAGGCTGTCCTGTGAATACCTGTCTGTCCCTAGCACTTACCCCAACACCCTTGAGTTCATGTACTTCCTTACGGAGTTCCTGAACCGTATGTGTCAAGGTATCTATCCTCCCTATCAATACCTGAAGTAATTCAGAGGAGACAGTTGTGGGTGGGACAATGACCTTCGGGATAGGTTGTACCAAGGGTGCCTGGAAAGGCACCCTTATTTCACCCGCTGGCCGAACCTCTCTGGGTTCATCCTCCGCTCTCACTCTTACCTTCCCAGTGGTCTTTGCCAGTCTAAGGTCCACAGACCGTTCTGCCAGACCGGCTTCAACCCAAATGCTATTACCCCCTGGAACCTTCCCATACCCAAGATCATTGAGGGAAGTGTCTACCAAGGCTGTGATTGCTACCCTACTCATCGGAATATGTTGATCTTCTGGAGTGCCTTGGTAATCAACGGGAACATGAGTTTAGCACACTCCACGGCTGCTCTCTTGTACCCTCTATTAATGAATGTGTGTTCCAGGATCAGAGGATGCACCCACACCGAATGGGTATAAGGTGCGACCTTCATAATCATTGTGCCATTGCTCTTACGGATAGGAATTTGATCCGAGATGTCCACCACATCCCTGGTTACATGAAGGATTCTATCATAGACCTTCTGTTCGGCTTCAGTCTTCCCTCGCTTGGGTCTCTTGGGCTTCGTCCCAGCTATGATCCTATCCCAATCACAGTAAATGACAATCTCATTGTTGGCAATCTCATACTTAAAGGACTCATAGAACTCAGGGCCACCCCCGGAGAACCCCTGCTTTGCAGCATCAATCTTGGCTTCCTTTACGATGGAAGCTACAATGACTTCCCCCATCTTTTGAAGGATCGTTAGGGGTATCACCATCGTGATGACCCCACCCTTTATAGATGAGAGAGGGGTACTAGACCCCTTCTTCTCTATTGTCATGGTTCAGCCTAATCGAAAGAATGAGTCAAATCCCAGCCTTGCCCTCTATGCCCATGGGAACCAAACCTGACTCTTGCTCTTGTAAGCTCCAAATCATGCTCCGAATCATCCATTTACGATGTTCTCCCAAGCCGGGGTACGTCCTCTTTCTTCAGTGCTAGGATTGTCCCCAGCATCATCTGTCCCCATTGGGAGGGCATTGTCAGGAGTGACAGGGAAGGCAGGATCGGTACGGACATCCCTTGGGAGTCTCCAGGGGTAGTATGTGTACCTTGTCCCCGGCCAAGTGATGTTCTCATACCCATCAATGGGAACCAAGTAACGAATGTCATTAGCTTCTATGTAAGCAATGTTGAAGTGCTGTTGAAGGATGTTTCCACGAGCAGATGGACGCCTGACAGGACCAATTGAGTATCGGTCATTGTTCTGCTTCACCATGAAGTCTCTTTGAGACATCACCGGACTGGGGCCCATGAAAACTTCGTAGGTGTGTTCCTTCCTACGCCCGTACTCTGACTGAGAGACACGTCTCTCAGAGTCATCTGGGGCTACAATCACATCATAGGGACCTTCATAGCCCCCAACCCAACCTGTACCAAAGCAGGAACGGCACCTATTGGAAGGTTGCTTGTTAAACTCCAGGGACTTGGGATCGGTCTGATCACACTGGCAAGGAACACCAGCAACCTTCATCACGAAGAGCCGAACACGCTCCCCACCCTGTTCCAAGATCCATTGATTCCGTCTGATAGCTTCCTTCCAGATGTAATCCAGGTTCTCAATGTCCATGCTCCCTACAGGATAGGTCTGGTCAAGGGGAGTCTCCCGAAGACCCCCAGGAACCGTAGGATCTACCGCTACAGTCGTGATTCGGTAGTAGACCTTCTTGTCTATTTCTGGGGCTACCAAATTCCTAAGAGTGTAGTAGGTGATTAGGACTATTGAATTCTCAGTTGGGAGGGTTGGTCCAACATTCCTCTGTGTACCGGGGTCTATGTCAGGGACATCTACAAGGGTTACTTCCCCGTTAGGGCCGAAGACAGATGACACCCTTACAGGAATACCGTCAATAGTGACATAGACATCTTCAGGTGAGTTCCCTGAAATTCCCTGAGTACCCCTCTTGTGGATTGGGTGTGCTGTTTTGAAGGTCCAGCGTCGGTCGTTAGAGGCATCCCCACGGGACTGCCATCCTGTATCCCACGGAATCATCTCTCTGGAAACCAAGGCTACGTCTGTGAAGTCTCGGAAAAGTGTACCCCCTACAGGAAAAGCATTGAGCCTCTTGTATGGTCCACGATCCGAGCCATCGGATCGGTAGATGTTCACCCCCCGAATCACCCAGGAGACGTTAGCATTGAGAATTGTAGGGTCATCCCACCGTACATCCAGCACTCCCGAAAGGAAGGCACTGGTTACTGTCCCGTTCGTGGGACACTGTGGGTAATTGACACCTGGAGGGGGGTCCCAACCAGCCGACATGAGAGATTCCTCCTAGTGGAGGTTTCTCATAGTCGAATCAACACTAGGGGGTTACGGGGTCGGGCTGAGTAGGAGCAGGAACCGGGGCAGGCTGATCCATCTGGACGATATCACCTTCCTTGGTGATCTGCCAGGGAGTCCCCTCGACAATCCCTACCCTCTTGGCGGCACCGGACATGACATCATGTGCCTTGGTCTCGATCTGGTCCAGATTGCCCAGGAGACGGGCCTTGCGAGCCTCGCCCTGTCCAATCTCCAGGAGAACCGTCTGTGCCGTCTGACGGAGACGATTCAGTTCGTCCATCTCCGTCTGTTCCATCTTGCCCATGTTCTTGAAGCCTTCACTCATCACTGAACTCCGTTCGGCAGAATCGGGTTGGTAGCCACCAATGGTCTTACACTACCCGAACGCCTAGGAGGGTTAGAAAGATTTGTGAAGGGGCCAGAAGAACGAACAGCATACTGAAACTGTTTGGTCTCATCCCTGAGAACCACCATGTCAGCTTGAAGATGAGCCACACTGGAACGCAAATCCCCGATAGCGTTGATCCTCGTATCGGGGGGTATGGGCCTGATTGTCGGGACTGTAGGTGTACTTCTCACTTGGGATGTCCCAGTAGCAGTACGAACACCCAGATACACCGGAACCGTAGAAAGGGCCAAGGTGAGCGTTGCCACCATGACCTTAGTGCCTGTTGAGCCCATTTCGGATCTCCTGTAGAATGTCTCTTATGAAGGTTACCGAAACTCGAAGCTCACGCATTGAAGCCGAAGTCTCCTGTACCGCATCAACTAGTTCATTGTGTTGACGTGTCAATTGGTCAATACGTGACTCTGCCTGATGAACTCGGTCCTTAAGTGAGTTCACTTCATTCTGAGCTACAGCGTTGGTAACCTGAAGATGTACACCCCAGAGAACCAACGGAATTACAAGTACTGAGAGAATCTTGAAAGCCCAATCAGCCCATTTCTGGGCCTCCACGGTTCCACTAGTCTCTCTACCCGCCCCCCCTGCACCCAACCTTTGCTGCTCTGTCATTCCTAAGACCTTTGTGGAAGGTTGTAACCCCCACCACTTAGTTTCTATAGGAACAGGAACGAAGGAAGACGCAGCCTCTTACCTCTAAGAGATTATAGAATCAGGATTGAATGGAATTTAGGACTGCTAAGAGGATCAGGAAAGTGGGGCGAAGATTCCGCATGACCTGAAACACACAGGTCATGCAGAGCCTTTGAGGGTCTCTAGCTGTACTTGACAGTGAAGTATTCGCCCTTGATGAATACCGTCAAGAGGATATCACCGGGGAGGACGTAGAACACCCCATCCTCCTTTTCGGCCTTGGCGAGCTTGATACCGGGATACTTGGCTTCGATCTGGTCTGCCGTGAGTGCCTTGCTGGCACCCAGAGATTCAGGGATGAGCCCAGTTGCACCGATATAGAACACCAGGGGACTGACTTCGACCTTGAAGAGTCGGTCGATCATGTCATCCACCTTGCGGAGGGTGGTGGTCAGAGTCTCCACAGCCTTGTCCTTGTTGGTGGGAGACTGGAAGGAACTCAGGGTGTCCTGAATCTCTCCCTTGGTCAGACCCGCAAGAGCCAACTGTGCCTGAGCCATCCCGTTGCTCTCCAGCCCCAGGAACTCTGCATAGATGGGGTAGCACAGGGCATCCACATCATCCAGAGTGGTCTTGCCAGAGAGCTTCTTGACACCCCAGGGCTCATGGTTCGCAAGAGCCAAGTCCAGAGTGGGCTTGTCCACTTCCTTCCCACCCACCTTCACTGTGAACCGACGCTGAAGGAAGGCATTCCCGGAGAGGAGCTTGCCCAGGTTGGTGATCTTGGGAGTCCCAAGCTCGATCTTGTAGGAGAGCCGGGTGTCCACATCACCCTTGGCGATGGCATCATCCAGGTTGGGGTGGATGGAAGTCGTCGGCGGGGAGAAGTACAGGCTCGACGTGAGAAGGTACGTCTTGAGCTCTGCCACCTGTTCCGGGGTGTACTTGGTGCTCTCCGACTTGAGGACAGCACTCAGGAGCTTGGACACCACCTGAAGGCCCAGGAGGTTGGGGAACACCGTGGGCTTGATCCCGTAGTCCTGATCGTACTCCACCAAGGGGCACTTGCCGAACGGGAGAACGTAGGTGGTATCCGGGTTGAAGTCCCCAGTCACCATGCCCATGTCCTTCAGGGCCTTGAAGCACCGCTTGTCCGTGGTACGGATGGGGAACTCTGGGGAATTGCACACCCCGTCCCCAACCAACGTATAGTTATTGAAAGAGGACAAATCCAGGGTGATCCCGGCAACCTTGGGAATCACGTTCCCCGTCGCCTTCTCGATGAGGTCAACCGGCTGGAACAGGAGCACGTTGATGGTAGCCGTGTTCCTGTTGAACTCGAAACTTCCGACCTTCACGAACCCAGTGGAAGCCTTCGGCTTGGTCTCATAGGCAGGCTCCGTCAAGGAGCCGTCCGGGTTGCGAACACCGGACACCTTCTTGAGTCCCCGACGCTTGTACCCTGCCGTGAAGGGCTTCATGTCCACCGTGAGGGAGCTCCGGTACTCATCCAGGACTGCCAGGACTGCCAGGAGACTCGGGCCCGTGGTGGGGAGCCCCAGGGATGCCGTCTTGGTGAATGCCTTGGGGGTGAAGATGGCCGTCTCCACATCCGAAGCCATTGCAGCAATCTCGGTGCTCACCAGTGCCCGTGCGTGCTGAACCAGGAGCTCCGTGTGACGGCTGCTCACCAGGGCATACTTGGCATCGTTGAGCCTGCCCTCGGAAATCAGGGCTCGGCAGTAGGCCAGGACAGGGGTGATCGGAGCCGTATCCCCACAGACCGGAAGCATGGACTTGTTGTACTCTGCCTCACTCAGGGGGAAGAGCCGGTATGCCGTCTTGTCATCGGCAGGAGCCAACCCCTGGACCGTGAGGGCACCTTCCGCACCCAGCACCTTCTTGGCCGACGTGCTCACGAAGAGGGCATAGCCTCCACCCTTCGGCATCGGAATCTCCACCACCGGAGCCATTGCACCGGCTACCAGCTTGGTGGTGTCATACAGGGCCGTGTAGACCTGCTTGATGTCCCGTGCCTGGATACACGTCCCGGAGCACTGGTTGGAGATGTTGCTCAGGAGCCCGAAGTCACACCAATCCCGGTAGGCAATGGTGTTCACGAAGCAACAGGGGTGCTTCTTGATCTGGTCCACCGCTGCCTGGATGGCCCGGAACTCACTGGAGGGGCTCCGGTCATTGGCGAAACCATCGGTGTGCAGGGAGATGGAAGTGGTCTCGCTGTCCTGAACGAGCTTCTCCGCTTCCACCAGGGACTGAGAGATACAGGTCATGCAGGTTGCCCTGATGGACCGGATCTCCTTGATGAAGGGGCTGTTCGCAGCCATCACGTCCGAGATGAGCTCCCGCTTGAAGTGGACCTTCACATCCCCCATGCTGGAGTAGGAGAGGAGAGACACCCGGAGCGACGGGGAGTTGAACTCACTGAGAGTGAGAACCTTCTCCACCATCGTCTTCAGGGGGTCCATGTCTCCGTACATGGACCCCGACCTGTCAACGATGATGATGTGATGGCTGGGCTTCGGAACTGCCTTCTTGGAGGGGTCTGCCGAGAGATTCTCGGCCTCCACCTGGAAGTAGGACCGGGGCTTGCCTGCGAACGAACACAATGCGAACTTGCTGGACGTAGACATATCTGGGTCATCCTTGGGGCAGGGCTGTTTATGCGTGCCTCACGAATACTTACCCCCTCGGGAAGGAAACTTAACCTAAATTGTGATCGAGAAGTTCAGAATCAGTGAGGGACTACATTGTAGCAGAGTTACACACCCTGTACTACCACCCCGTAGGAGTAACCTTGTAGTGCTTGAACTTCAACTGAAGGATGTTCAGTTGCTTCGGGGTGAACGATTGCCGTGCCTTGACCCTATCAGCAAGAGACTTCACGAAAGTCTTAGTCCATTCATCTCTAGCTGCTCTAGCTGCCGTCCAGAGTTCCCGTAGAGAGCCCAGCCTGGGATCTTCTCCTGGAGTTGCAGGTACCGGAGGCTCGGGCTTGTGCTCTGGCTTAAAATCAGGCTTCGGCTCTGGCGATGGAGGTACAGGCTTGGGTACAGGCTTGGGTTCAGGCTTCGGAGGCTCTGGTTTCACAGGCTCCGGTTCCTTTACCGTAACGATAGACTGTTCTTCCTGTTCACCTTCAGGAAGCTTCTGGACTATGATCCTCTTGAAAGCTTCCTCATGCTCTGGGGTCAGATGACTTGTCAGATACCTGGAGAAAGACTCTGCAAAGTGTTCCTCTTGGTCCGTTGCTGAATAGGGTGTGGGGAACTTTGCAAAAGTCTGCCTCTTACGCAAAATCTTCTGAAGTTCTGTTACCTTAATGAGCCCCCCACCATCAATCTCGACATATACACCTTTGTAAGAAAGAATACGAGGTTTATTAGTGTAGCCTTTGACATTGATTGGAAACTCTTCACCTACTGCCGGAAGCTTTGGTGACTCTCCACCCTTATACTTGACATCCATGTGGTGTTTTCCCCACATGGATTTCGTGGCACCATCCATGAACTTCCGCCACCAGCGATGAGCTAATTCATGGAGGAGAGTCTCAACATCATCCACTCTCACACTGGGATGTGGACGAAGGTAAACATCATCCTTTGCAACATTGTACCAAGCTAGTGTACTTGCCTTGCTAATCTGCCCTACAATGAAGACATCACCATAGAGAACCTTGAGAAAGGCAGGCACTTTTCGTAGAAACACCTGGGCTCGCTCCACCACTTCCTTGGTTGAAGCAAGCTCCTTCCCCTGAAGGTGCAAGGTGTTGTGGACCTTGAGTTTCCCTATGGTGAAGAGTTCTTCTCTGCCACTGACTACACCCTCAGTCCTCTGGGGCCAATCCGCAGCTTCTACCAGGAGCCGAAGATTGTCCTCATTCCGCTGATACCAAGTCCAGATATTCCGAGCTACACCAGCTACAGACACAAACATCCGTGCGGCTGTTTCAAGCTTCCTAACCTTGGTAGGTGGGATTGACCGTGTGCCTAGAACCCAGTTGGTGTATTCCTTTCCCTTGTTGACAAGGCTCACCCACGGGTTCCGCAAATCATATTTCACGGTCCAATCACTAGGTTTCCCACCGGAGGCGCTCTGGATAGCACGATACTTCACTAGAAAGTTTTGGTAGGCTTCCATGAAGCTACCTCTGATCCTAGTAGTATCTGCCTCGGTGTACTCAGCACCGAACAGGAACCTGGAAGCTACCTTATGAGGGGATAGGTGCATTGGAGGGGTGCATCCTTACAGATTCACGTCTTCCATGTCCCTCACGAAGTCTGCCCAGTCAGCCTTCCAACCACTTGGACGACCACCCTGACGACCCAGATAGAGAACCGTGCCCTTGGTAGGATTGAAGGTTGTTGGGTGCCCTACTCTCTGAACGGCATACATCCCAAAGACAAGATTACCTTCCTTGGTCATTCTCATCTGGGGGACAAGTCCGCTGAAATAGACACTGTAACGGCTCTCCCCCTGGGCGGAACCAGCCTCAACATAGTCATCTATGATTTCCATGTGAGTCTTAGTCGGAAGCTTGCCATTCTTGTCCTTCAGATACACACACTCCATGTGTACCTTGCCCTCAGTGCCCTTCTCCACACCGGAGCCAATCGGGGTGAACCTACCAAGGCCAGTTTCCTTACCGGGCTGGACACCATAGAAGAAAATCTTCTTATGGTCCTGGTCCATTTCAATAGTGTAACCCTTGTGGTCCTTGTCTACCACACGCCCCGTCTGACGGTGATACTCACGGCAGGTTTCCTCATTCTGTTCATTAGTGTTGACATTCACGTCAACACTAACAAGTTCACCTACGGACAAGGGGCCCCGACGAGCTTCTACTGAACCCAACAGAGGTACACCCTGCTTTTCCAAAATCTCCTGAACCTCATCCGGGGTGTACTTCTTAGCCCTGAGCATCACCCATGCTACGAAGTCCTCAGAGGTAGGGGAGAAAGCCGTCTTCCCTAGAACCGGAAGAAGCTCATTCCGAAACTCAGGGTGTTCGTGGGCTAGCTTGATGACCTTGGACCGGAGAGTTTCCATTGCGGGATTCCTTTGTCTCTTGTAACTAATCAGAGGAGTAGTGGCTACTCTTCATCTTCCAGGATAGCACCAAGCATCTTCACGAAGTCAGCCGGGGGCAGACCCTTCATGCGTTCCTTGGTCTCAGGCTTGGCATTCTGAAGGAACTTCCGCATGAGTTCTGCATCCGAGAGCTTCACACCACTCTTCGGCTTGTCCTTCTTGAACTTCTTGACCTCATCTGCATCATCATCCTTGAGCTTGTGCTCATCCATCACGGACTTCACATTCTCATGGTACTTGCCAGCGTAGGTCTTGTTCTTCCAGGAGCTACCCTCGGGGAGAGCACCCTCACTACCAATGTCCTCACACTTCCGGGTTCCATCATCCCAGTTAGTGCCATCTTCACACCGCTCATGGGGTGTGGATGCCAGGATGGGGAGGATGTGGGGACGAAGCTCAAGGTTGGAATGAGCTAGACGGATCAGTTTGCCACGTAGGGTTGTCACTGGAAATCTCCTCTACTTCTTAATATCCTGGGATTCATTCCTAGACTTCTTCTCATGCCAGTCAGACCACTTTTTATGCCTAGCTGCTTTTTCCTTGTGAGTCTTAGCCTCTTCGTGCTTACCCGCCTTGGTAGCAGCTTCGGCAGCTTCTTCATGAGCTTCAGTAGCTCGCCTGTGGCTACTACCCGCTATATAGTGGTCATCCCCAGTATTCTGATGCGTCTCTTCATAGTGCTTGGCAGCTTTTGAATTCTCTTCAGCACCTTCAGTTCTATCTTCAGCATAGTTCTTGGCATGGGAATAGGCATCATCTAATGCCTTCTGCTTGTGATGCTTGGCCTTTTCCTCATGGTGCTGGGCCTTCTCAGTATTTCCACGTTCCTTATGATGCTTGGCTGCATCTTCATGTTTCTTTGCAACATCATTATGGAGCTTCTCCCCCTCCCAATGTTGGTGTCCAGTGTCATCCAGTTTCTCGGAAGCCTTGTCTGCGGTAGAAGAGATGGCATCATCTTCCTGCTTCTTCTTCTTCTCAATGCCTTCATGGTGTTCCTTGGCCTTATCCTCCTTCCCCTTTTCATGCTTCTCTAGGTCACCATTCTTCTTGTCGAACATCTCTCGGATGTGCTTCTGCTCATCCTTGGGGAGAGAATCGAAATCGACCTTGTTATGTGTCTCAGGATTGGTGAACTTCTTGGTTTCGATATAGGCATCAAAACCCCCACCCATAGCCGTCTTCAGGATAGGAAGAAGATGTGGACGAAGATCGAGATTGGAATGGGCCAGACGAATCAACTTGCCACGAAGAGTGTCAGTCATAGATAGATCCTCTCTGTCTACAGCGTATAAGACGGCTACCGATCAGAAACCCTTACCGGGTTCTATCTTGTATTGCTTGAATTTCCTACCAAGGATATCTGTCTGCTTGTAGGTGAGCTTCTTACCAGCTTTGATCTGATCCCCAATAGACTTCACGAACTTCATGGTCCAGTCATCGGACCCTGCCCGTGCAGCTTTCCAAAGATCCCGGAGGGACCCCAACCTAGAGTCTTCCTTGGGTTCATGGACTACAGGCTCGGGAGCTACAGTCTTAGGGGCTACCGGGAATCTACTGGGTGGGAGAGGGCTAGAGAGATGAGTAGCCTTGTATATCTCCACCAGTGCCTTCCGGTACTTCCCTGCGGCATCTGGCACCCTACTGAGTGTGCCGAAGAACTTGTCCTGGTAGATTCCAGCATAAGGGCCGTAATTTGCCTCTTCATAACTAGGACGAGGCAGTAATCCTACGAATATCTTGAGTGCCCTCTCCGGGTCTGCATCCGGTAAGAGTACCAGCATTTTCTTGAACTTATAGATGGAGTCCGTCAGTCGAGTCTGGAACTCGATGTCATCCAAAGCATGAATATCTGTTTCCTGGAAATTCTGTACTCCCTGATTCTTCAACTTCAGGAGTGCCTTCAACCTTTCCTGTCTCTGCTTACCATCTTCCTCTGTCTTGGCATTAGCAGGAAAATCCTTCATCATCCATTGCTTGTACTGGGGTGTCTTCATCCTCTGCCCTGGAAGCCCTGCTACAGGAGCCGTCCAGTTGTCCATATTCACAGAGAATGACAGGTATGCTTGAGCTAGATGCTGGAGTTCATGCCGAATCGTTTGACGGAACTGATCCTCCAGTTGCTTCGGGTTCAACTCCCGGATACCCCCTTCGGCCTCAACAGGAAACCATAGGCTCAGGGTCTTCAATGGGGCTTGCCATTGTCCACCTGGATTCTTGCCCCCACCATAATCCCCATTTAGTTTAACGTGAATGATCTTCCAGGATTTGATACCCCCTGCAATACCCTCCCGATACATCTCCAGGAGACTCTCATTTGCCTTGTTTTGCTTGGGATCATCTGTCTTACCAAGATTCAGTGTTTTGATTGTATCTTGAATCTTCTTCTCCATGTGGGCTTCAAGGTCAATCTTGTAGCGCCAACCGGACAAGTCCAAGTTAAAATCCTGCTTGATCTGCCCGTTCCTCTCAATACCGTGTGCAGACCCCGCTATGCCCTTTAACTTGCCCCAAGCTTCATCATACTTCTTCTGATCCCCTTCGGCATTCCGAATGTTTGCTTCCACCATTTCTATCGTGAAGTCAAAGCTCTTCTTCAAACTCTCAGGGTCAGACTTCAAGAGTTCATTGAACTTACTGAACGTAGCCCCACCATGACCATATCCCAACCGAGACATGGCTAGAAGAGAAAATTCCTGGTAAGCCTTGAAGGCTTCCCTGGACTTCCCCTTGTCAATGGTATCTCGGGCAGTCTTGATGGTTTTCTCCAGGTTAGTCTTCAGTAACTTTTGATCCGCAATGTAGCTCAAGTAAGCACCGGGACCATTCCATTGAAGAACTGAAGCTATGACAATGGGGAAAGCCCAGTCAAAGATAGTAGACACCATCGCTGGAGGGGCTTCAAGAGTCCCTGCTAGGTGCTCCAAGACAACTTTGGTAGGTGAGGGTATCACACTGGAACGTGTGAATCGGAGGTCTACCGTAGACCTTCCAGAAGTGCCGCTAGGATGAAAGCGTGTCCCATCTTCCGGTCAGGACAGTTCACCACATCTTTGAGAGTCATACCCAGTGCTAGATGGTCATACCCATCAAAGTCCCAGAGAGTGAGAGACCCCCGTTCCTGGTACAACTCCCTGAGCTTCCAGAAAGCCCAAGTCTCTGCTACAGTGTGGGCATAGAGAGGGATATAGACCTTCTTCCTGGCCTCCAGGTAAGTGAGCTTCTTCCCTCCCCAATAGGTATAGAGAGGTAAAACACCCTTCCCCATCGGGTACCGTTCGGCTCTTGAATTCTCCCAACCTTCCTTAGCCCAATCGAAGTAGGCTTGGGTGGGATTCTGGTCACTGTCTACATGTTGGAGATATACTTTGGCATGTTGCCAAGCATTCTCCATTGTCCTGGATTCTGGGACAACGGCACCTTCATAGAGGGGTACGGGTCCGAGAAGGAACGGACTGAGCCCTCTACTCCAATTTCTGGACCTGGAAGTGGTATCTATGGTGTCTTCGGGACGAGGTTCTTTGAACCCAATGACTCTGACTGGCATCCCCTAGTTACGCTACCAGATGAGGGGACGGTCCTTCAGATCGTTAGCACCCTCAAGCTGGGGCACCTGTGAGTAGTGGGACTGACACAGGAACTTGTCCATCTCAGGGACGATTTTACTGAGTGGGGTATTGAGAGGGTTGTTCTTCAACACATGAAGAAGAGCATAGGTCATTGCCCCATTGTACCTGCCCTGGAAATTGGCATCAGCCGAAGTCTGATTACTCTTGCATCCAGAGATATAGGCTAAATTGAGTTCAAGACCTGTAGGTGTAGACCTTCCCGTGATCTTGGTAGCCCTTATTCCCTTCTCCCTAGCCGTCTGGAGTCTCCAGTCAATGTCAGCCGGGCAAGGATAGAGCTTGTGCAAGTCAGTAGCATGGTCGTGAGGCATCATCTCCTTCGTGAGATCCCCAGAGTGACAGCTATCACTGAGCCACACTACGTTGGTCCCGGCAGGAATGCCCTGGAAAATGGCATTGAACTCCTTGTCCCGGAGCATGTGCAGATCAGTCCAATCGAAGTCTACAGGACAAATTGCCTCATCAAGACCATCTACCTCACCTTGCGGATTCCTGGTAGGAACCTGGGCACCATGTCCTGAATACTGGAAAACCACATGGTTCCCAGGCACCATCGCTTGCTTGAGCCACAGGAGCCTCTCTACGATGGCTTGCTTCGTAGCACGCTCATCCACCAGGAGTCGGATTTCCTCCCTCTTGAAACCCCTGGAAACAAGGTAATCTGCCATGTCTGTGACATCATCAACACATCCCCGAAGAGGACATCCTATGTACTTGTTGATGCCTACTAGCAATGCACGGTTCATCTTTGACCTCCAAGACACCCTACCTACGGGGGAGGAGCAGTAAGGGGAGCATAGTAGATGTCCCACCTAATGTCAGTAGGGATTCCAAGATTGTTCTGAATAACAGGGTAACCTACACCGAAGATGCAAAGATAGCCCACAGAGGGTGTATTAGCCACATTGGCTGTATTCTCCTTCAAAGTGACAACACCACCAGCCGTAAATGTAAATCTTGCAAACCCCAGGTCATTCCCAAAGGAAACAGTCCCCCAACCGGCCATACTATTAGGGATGTAGGGGAGTACATCTTGACCATTCAACACATATTTACTCCCACAGAAATGAAACAACCCGTAAGAGCACTCTACGGTAATTGGGAATGTTGTAGCGTCGAGGTCTAACGCAGTACAATCATAGATTGCTCCCCGAAGGTCAACATCAGTGTATGTCCCGATCACCACATTGGGGGAAGGGATATTGTAATCATTGTTGAACCTAGTGCCCCGGCAAAACACCATAGAGTTGCCTGAACCGGCACCGGCAGTATAAATAGAAAGGAACCCAGGAATCACGGCACCTGACAAGTCTACAACACTATTGGGTATCCCTGCCTGTGCAGGGAGAGCGAGCATTACAGAGCCACTCAACCCAAATGAGTTATCAAAAGTGAATCCCCCATGAATGACTATTGAAGGAGCAAGACCCGTCCCATTGAACAGACCAGGGCCCATGTAGTAATCTGAGCTTGTAACAAATCCAACTACCCCACAGGTAGTGTCCATCTCAAAAGAAGGTTGTCCTTGCAAGTAAATGGAACCTGTAGTGATTACACCATCAGAAACGGTTCTGGTACCATTACAGAAGAGGTACTTCCCACGACCCATCACCGGAACCCAGGTAACGGAATCATCGTAAGTGAGAACAGTATCGTACAGAACACACCCGTTGAATTCGGTGTAGGTGACGTTATTTGCTGAAATGAGTCCCTTACAAATCACATCGTAGGCAAAGATCCTCCCTGCTTGCTTGAAAAGAATAGCTTCATCAGGAGGAGCCGAAACGTCATCCTTTATACATAGAACATTAGAAATCTCACACCAATCGGTGAGGAAGGTATTCACACCATTCCCATCGAGCCTCAGACACCATGCAGAAGCACCAGAAGTAGCATGTAAGGTAAGGTTTCTCATGGTGAAGAAACCAATTGCTATGCCTGCCAAAGGTGCCCATTCGAAGGCACTCCCAGATGCAGGCATTATGATCGTAGACTTGGCATCCAGACCTACCAATGCTGTGTTATCATAGGGTGCCCAAACCACATTCTCAGCATAAGCACCAGGGAACACTACAATGGTAGTCCATGTAGTCAGGTTCCCTACAGCATCCATGATGGTTGTGAAGGGTGCCCCAAGAGAACCATCTGAAGGTGCCCCTCCTGAATAGGAACCGTCTACGAACAGGACATGAGCATAGGGGGCAATGCTTCCTCCAGCACTTCCAGTAACCCAGTTGACCCCATCAAAGACCGGAACTTGCCCAGCCGTAGCTCCCGGCCAAATGGATTGGAGAATCTGATCAATGCGTCGTCTCAGGACGGACATAGCTTCACCTACCTAGTCGAGAGGTACTATCGGGAAAACAGTGAGAGCAACTCCACAGTAAGTGGTAGAACACCCCTCAATGGCTTCTTCTAGTACTATCGGCAGTAACTCTGCTATAAACTGAAGGAGTATGTCCTCCTTCTTCAGGTACAAACCACCATACACCAGGACTACATTCAACCCCAGGGCACCGACCCCTACAGGTATCTACCTGTTTGAAACCCCAGCCATGATCTGGGTAAAGGGGCCTAGGGAACTCCTGGATAAAGCAGGGCCATTCCTGAAGAAACTAGGACTCGCCAGAAGCCATACGGGTGAGGGTGAATGGTTCACTGACCCTGATATGAACCCTGACTACTTTGCCCCCAAACTCAGAGAGTTTGTCAAGCAATTCAATACAGAGAATACACAAGACAAGACAGCTACATCCATAGCAGCCCGCTTTATGGCCGCTTACAATCCCTACAGGACCCACACTCATCTCCCAGGCTCCCACCGGGACAAGGAATGGGATGAGAATGTCATAGCCCCTAGACGTGTTCCCCAAGGCAAAATCTCATATAGTACTGAAGATGATGGTTACGGGCACTTCACTGTCTATGTGCAAGGCCCTCTAACCTCGATGGAATACCTCATCCCAGACTTGAAGAAGATGGGATTTACTGAGAAGCACAAAGACTCCAAAGACACCATTTGGGAAAGACCTGATGAAGGTAGAAACTTGAAGTTCTGGGGTGACAATGAGGAAATGGCTCTCCATTTCCTCATTGAAGACCTAGAGAAAGAACTCAAGGTGCCCGAGGCACCGGAGCCACCACAACATCGAGAACCCCCAAAGGATGAGATCACTCAGAGATTTGAACAGAACCTCTGCATCTCCATTCCCTTCAGCCTCAAGGATGAGGCCAAACATCTGGGTGGACGCTGGGATCAAGCCCGCAAGCTCTGGTGTATGCCCGACAAACGTTCCCTGGAGAAACTCCAGGAGATCCAAGCTGGCTTGTGTGTCAAGATCCCCTATGAGTACAAGGATGAAGCCAAGAAGCTAGGAGGCTCCTGGAACCCCACTGAACGCAAGTGGTGTCTACCCAGCCCCGAAGCCGTCGAGAAGCTTCTAGCAATCATCCATGCAGGGTCATCTCAAAAGGTAGCCAGTCTGTACCTGTCTCGCTAGGATTTCCCACGATTGGACTTGGGCATCAAGAGATTCCCGTCTGCATCTACCAAATCTGCATCAAATCCAGAATTCCTAAGACTCTCGACCTCTCCGAAGAGGGTCAACGGAGAATTCTCTGGATACTGAGCCCTCAACCGACTGATGATGATAGCAAGTGTCTTCTTGCTATCCAATTCCAGGTTCCAGCGGGCATAATTGTCTGCCCACATGCACAGAATCCTGAGTTCATGCCAATTGATCCTGAGAGTGATATCTTCCTTGATAAGACAGGGTACACCCGTAGTGCCACATTTAGGACAGGAAGATGCCCCCCGTAGCTCCTCATCTGTGAACTCTGCCGAACAAGAAGTACACCTGATAGTCTTCTCTTCCATAGATCACTCCAAGTACATCCCCAGAGAACCACCGTCCACCAGGAAATCCACAAGGTCTTGGATATCCTTTGTGTATTGAAACCACTCCCCGTGAATGAGAGAGCCACGGAATAAATAGTGAAGAGCAGCCTCATCCTTCTTGGACCCGAAGGTCTCCACAAGGACAAGTAGCTCCGTTGCATTGTAGGTCTGTGCTTCTCGCCGACGATGATTCCCAGTACGGGTAGTGAAACCTATCTTCACCCTATCTTCATTCAGGGGCTTGAGAAAGTAGATAGTTGGGGTGATACCCACGTTAGGATTTACGCTTTACGGCTCAGAACTGAGCCATCCACTTCTTGACTTCATCTGATAACTCACTCGGCTTCACAACCCTGGTAGTCAACAGTTCTGCAAACCATTCCCTAGGGTTCTTACGGGCATATTCCGTAGGCATCCAATCACTCAGCTTGTTCTGGTACAGATTCTCTCGACGCTGGTATGCCTCTGAAGGGGTATTCTCCCGCTTCACCACAAGGTCATTCATCTCTTTCACCTTGATTTCAATCTCAAGGTTTACAGCCGTAATCCTCTCCTTGAGTCCTGGAGTAGCTTCCAGTAACTCAGAAGTAGGGTGGTGCCTGATGTATGGAGGCTTCCACCCCTGAGAGACAATGGTAGCCATGTCATTGGGAGATGGATTCAAGAGTTCAACCTCTGTGAGCTTCCCACCCTTCCCAGGTACAGGCTTGATGACCCTGTACTTCCTGGTCACCTTCTCATTGTGAGTGAAAGGATTGTCCCAACTTGTGATTTCTACGATAGCACCCTTGGCTACCATTCTCAGGAGTTTGCCCTTGTCAAGTTCAAGCTTGGCTATCTCTTCCCTGAGAATATCATAGGGGTCCACAGCTTGAGCTTTAGTAGGGGCTTCCTCCTTGGCCCAGATGAACTTCTCAATGATCTTCCCGTTGTTGAATTTGCCCGGCACGTTGTTGTAGTGATACCAGTGAGCTAGCTCATGGATGAACGTGAAATAGTTATCACCGGATTTCAAAGCATTGGGGAGAATCTGAACGTGGTTTGTATTGGGGTCAAAGAATGACCGTTGAGCGGCACCCTTCCCCTTGACTACTATGTCCACCTTCCCCCTGAGAGGGAACCCAGCACTGGAGAAGTCCCTACTGGCTTTCTCCAGACCCTCTCGGATCATGCCCAAGTAATCTATGTAATGATGATAAATGTGAATAACGAAACCCCCTGTCTCGATGACAGTGATGAGTTCCACAGCTTCCTTCAAGATTGGAAGGAGATGGGGTCTAAGCTCCGGTTGAGTGTGGGCTAGATGGATGAGACTAGATCGAAGAGTCATATCTGAACATGGAATCGAAGCAATACCTAATCCCCCGGACGCTGGACCAACAACCCGTGAGGATACCCGTCGCTCTTGAGAGCATTCATGGTATCCCTGCCAGGAACACCATCTGAGGTAAGATGATACTTGGTCTGAATAGGCTTCCAGAAGTTCAGGTCTTCATTCTGATCCAATCTGAAGCCCTTGTAGCCAGCCTTTAGAAGAGCATTGAAGATGTAGTCATTCGGATCTCCAGGACCCTTCTGTGAGTTCTGATTCCGATGCCCATAGATACCTACCACTGACTCAGCCTTCTTGGCATCCACAAGTCTAGCAATGGTGCCCCTGACTGAAGGTGAGAGTGTGTTAGCAGACGTGACTGGAACCTGCCTCTGGATGGGATGGTTGAAGTCTGCCAAGAGCCGGGTGAGGGTATCCAGGAACTTGACTGCAACAGCAATCTGTCCCTCATACAAAGACCCGTCATCATCTTGGACCATCTCAATCCCGAGAGTGAAGGGGTTGACGGCTGTAGCGTGCCAAGTGAAGTTCTTGATAGGGTCATTGGAGACTATGATGGTCCCATCAGTATCCAGGGTGTAGTCCCAGGAAACGTCCCTGGACGTGTGTGCCTGATACTTGGCATAGGCTTCGGCCCTTGTGGAAGGCTTGATCCCAGGCTTGAGAGGACCCATCTTGCCATGAACCGTGTGCATGACAATAGCCCGAATCCACAGGGTCCTGGCATTGAAGTCAGTAGCCTTGGGTACCTGGGGGTCATCCAACCAGGAGACCGTCTCCAGACCTGGGGTATCTAGCTTCTGACCATTAAGGACAATTGACATAGAGCCTCCAATGGAGACTCTACATAGCGAGGACACCGGATGGGGGTGGAATCTACCGGGCCATTTCCAAGAACTGTGTCTCGGTGATGATCATGGGCCCCTTGCCCTTGTCCCGAAGCTTCTCCGCTGCCTTCTCCTTGGTGGTCTTCTCCTGGGTCTTGTCATCCCCCACCACCAGGAAGGTCAGGTTCTTGTTCACGGCATCCAGGCACGACCCACCCAGCTTGTAGACCAGAGCTTCCGCAAGCTTCCGCTCCATCGTAGCCATCTTGCCCGTGAACACAAAGCTCTGTCCCGAGAGGATGCCAGTACCCTTCTGGACAGGGGCTACAACCTCCATGTCCTGAACCTTCACCTGGGACCTGAGTGCCGTGATCAGGGGAGCCACTTCCTTGAGCCCCTCGATGACAGACTGAGCGATGGAAAGCCCAATGGTCTGGATACCCCCCAAGTCCTTCGTACTGAGCTTCAGGACATCATCCAGGGTCCGGTACTTCTCAGCGAGAATCTTGGAGACGTGCTTTCCAAGCTCATGCACCCCCAGGGACCGCAGGAAGGTTGCAAGGTCCAAGGTCCGTCGCTTGTCCACTTCGGCAACGAGCTTGGTTGCCGTCTTCATCCCACACCGGCCCAGCGGAGCAAGGTCCGTTGCCTGCATGGTGTAGAAGTCAGCCGGGGACCGGAGCACACCAGCATCGTAGGCTTGTTCCAGGATGGTATCCCCGAAGCCCAGCATGTCCAGGGTGGTAGCGAAGTGAGAGAGCTTCCCGATGAGGGATGCCTTACACTGAGTCGGGTTGGAACATAGGATGAAGTCCCCATCCTCCCGAACAGGTGCCATACAGGACGGGCAGACCATGGGGAGGGTGACCGGGGATGTGCCCGGCTTGATGACTCGCTCGACGTTGGGGATCACCCCACCCCGTCGGCACATCTCCACTTCGGCCCCGAAGGTCAAGCCCAGCTTCTTGATGAAACCTGCGTTGTGGAGGGAAGCTCTGGCAACCGAAGCACCCGACAGGGAAACCGGGTCCACGATGGCTACCGGAGTGATGACTCCAGTACGGGCCACTGACCATTCGATGGATCGAAGGATGGAAACTCCCGTCTCCCCCTGGAACTTGTAGGCGATGGAGTGCCGGGGATGGTGGGAGTTGGAGCCCAGACGGTTCTGTTCCGAAACATCGTTGGCTCGGAACACCACACCATCAATCTCATAGTCCAGGGTCGGACGCTTCGCAGCCATCCAGTCGTACCCTTCCCGGAGTCGATCCCTGGTGAGGGTCGTAGTATCAATCGGAGCGAAGCCCGCTGCCACCAGAGCAGCCAGGACTTCCTGCTGTGTCTGGAAACCCCCACCCACGATATCGTAGGCTGCGAACGAGAGCCCGTATGCAGCGGACTTCTTCACGTCCTTCTGCTTGATTGCTCCCGCTGCAAGGTTCCTGGGGTTGGCATGTTCGGCCTTGAACTTCTCAAAGACCGAGAGCTTCATGTAGATTTCACCCCGGACCTCCAGGGCACAGGTAGTGTTGACCTTCTTCGGCACGTCCTTGATTTCCATGACGTTGACCGTGATGTCATCCCCCGTGATACCATCCCCACGGGTTGCAGCCAGGATCAGGTTCCCCTTTGCATCGTAGTGAAGGCTAGAGGCACACCCATCGAACTTGGGCATGACCACCACGGCACCCTTGAATTCCCCTGCCCACTTGTTCAGGTCATCGTCGGTGTAGCACTTGTCCAGGGAGAGCATGGGCTTCTGGTGCTTGACCGCTGCCCCTAGCCCATTGGCAGACTTCGGTCCCATCTCGGACAGGACCGGGGCACTGGCCTGCAACTCCTTGAGACGCTTGACCAGCCGGTCATACTCCGTATCGGAGATTTCCGGGGCGTCCATGTCCCAGTACCGGGAGTTGTGGTACCGGATCAGGTCTTCCAGTTCAGTCACAGATAGGGCTAGGATGTCCATGCCCTACTTACCCCACGGGACGGAAAACTTAACTCGAAATCGTACCGGACGTTAGGACACCTATAGGCACCGGGGGTTTTGACCCTCCGCTCCAAACTGATCCGATTGGCTCACTCTAACACTGAACTTCGTCCACATCTGCTCCCACTCCTGAAGACAGCCACGGACTTCCCTACACAGGAAGCTCTTGACAAATACCTCAAGGAACACCCGGACGCTGACAAGTCCAAGCACAAAGTTGTATCCAAGTCATCTGTGGATGCTGACAATGCCAGTGCAAAGGCAGACAAAGCATCACAGACTGCAAATACTACTTGGGGCACCTATAAGGAGAAGAACCATTCGGATGCTAGGGACCTCCACTGGGAAGCCAAGAACCAGCACAACAAGGCCAAAGAAGAGGCCAAGAAGAATGGTGACACTGACAAGGCCAAGTACCATGAGGACAAGGCCAAGTACCATGAGAAAAAGGAACTGGGGCACGATAAGGACGCTTATCGTTGACCCTTTACTTCCCCTCTCAAAGACCACCCTTACCTGGGATAAGACAATGACCCTGACCTCAAAACTGATCCGTCTCGCCAGTCAGAACCCTGCTCTCAAGCCCCACATCGCAGCCATCCTGAAGGAAGCCTCAATGTCTGAGCCTGACTTCTGGAAGCTCATCGAACCTTATGGCTGGGGGACCAAGACCACAGATTACAAAGCCATCAAGAAGAGCCTGATGGGGAAACTGTCTCCTGATGAGGCAGAGGGACTCCAGACTACAATGATGAAGCTGGAAGGCAAGCTTTACAAGGCTCTGAAAAACCTGAACATTGTGTCAGGTGACACCATGGGTGACCTCATTGCCCACATCATAGGGATGGGCAAGAAGGAATTCGAAGCGGTAATCAAGGACCCCCAACTAGCCTACCAGCGTTACCAGAGCGGTCAGTACACGGAGTCCTTCAGCTACGCTCTCCCACACAAGAGTGACTACAAGAATCTCAACGTCACCAAATTCACTGACTGGGCACAGGAGGTTATTGGTAACTACACAATGATCCTCAATGCCTCTGAAGATGACATCCCCTGGAAGTCCAAGCTTGCGGCTCCCTTGAAGAAGGTCATCTCAATCATGGAGAAGTTCGTTGAGACAAAGGATGTAGCCACCTTCTTGGACAACGAAGCAGAAGCCAAGAAAGAGTCTGAAGAAGTGGGCAAGATTCTCAGTAGGTTGCAGCTTGGCTGGAGTATACCTAAAGAGGGTTCCCTGGAGAGTGCCGTTCATTTCAGCGGCAATAAGTGGGGTGTCTGGAACCTGTTCACTGATGTGCGGGACTACCTGAGCTAGTCCTTCAGCAAGTCCAACACCCCAATGTTCTCAATAGGGACTGGTGTTGCTACATCAATCTTGGACTTGATAATATCACAATAGGAAGGCTCCTTCTCAATCAGGATGGACTTCCTACCCATCCTCTGAGCTACAATCCCTACAGTCCCACTACCTGCAAAGGGGTCCAATACGGTGTCCCCTACGTCTGTGTAGACCTCCAGAACACGCTGAACCAAGCTAGGTGGGAAAGCCGCAGGATGCTCGGACCTGATGGAATCTTCTCCAACGGTACTCCAGATTGCCCTCTGACTGATCTTGCGTGCTCGTATCTCCTGGGCACCCCCACCGATCTTACGGAAGGTGTACAAGTGCTCAAACTCAGGTACAGCCCTGGGTGCCGAGATTGCGTGCTTACCCCCGGTCACTTTTGCAAAATCCTTCTGCCAGATACGCTGTGCCTGAAGTACCAATCCATGAGCCATCCCAAATGCCCAGTACACCCACCCCATAGGCATCTCACAAGGTTCCTCAGTACCTAAGATGTCCCTACTAGGAATGATGTCTCCAAAATTGAATACTGCATACCCCCCTCTTACAAGCACTCTCTCTACCTCAGACATACAACGGTTCAAGAGGCCAAACAGGACACCAATACGGATGTCCGGTTCGTAGTCTTTCCCAACCCCGTATGGAGGAGACGTGAATACCAGATGAACTGATTCTGAAGGGAGGGTAGGCAGGACTTCTTCGAACAACCCACAAAAAACCCGGCATTCAGGTGTCATGCTGGGATCATACCCCAACAAAACGTAGGCTGATTATTCGTCTACCTACAAACGGACCAACTAACTGATGAGGGTGGAGGCATGAGCCAGAAGTGTGCAAAGCCCCAAAACTATTGGGAAAACAACGAAATTACGGGGGGACAAAACGCCCCGGCCGACGCTGGGACCGAAGCTTGATCTAATGCCAACTCCGTACTTAGGCTGAGACACACCACGGATGAACTTGGTAGTCCTTGCCTTCATCTCCGTGGCCTTATCGAACTGTTGCTCAGCATTCTGCTTCAAGGACTCATACTTGGAGGACTTCTCAATCGAGAGTGAGATGCCTCCAATGCTGTAGTCAAACTCGTCTGCCGTCCAGTTCATTGCCAGGGAAAAGCAAGCATGGGTGATGGCATTCCACAGGATTGCCGTTCTCCAAATAGGCTTCTTTGCCACCAAGTCATCAATGGTTCTGAGGTCTTCAGTCTCCGGGGGAAACATGTTCCACCAGTCCATGCTTCTCTCGATGTACTCAGCAAGTTCGGCATCTTCCCATAGCTGCCCGAAGACCCTGTTGTAAGACCCAATGGTGCCTTCATGCTCTGGGGGACGGAAGCGATAGAACTTGTCAGGAGAGTTTTTCAATACATTTTGTGTGCTTACACACACGAATCTGTACCAATCCGCAACAGTGAGATCGTACATATACTGTCGCACCGGGAGAGTTTCTACGGACTTCACTGGCAGGTAAACGACAGCATCCCCGACAACAGACAACACCATATCACCGGGTTTGAGAGTCTCGGCCGGAACCTTATCCTCCAGGCCCAGCCCAAGGTAGACCGGGTGGCCTCCGGTCAACACCATGGTTCCTACATCGTTGGTGACAGCAACGATATGCTCCCAAGGAACCTCATTGCGAATGACATTCTCAATGCGTTTCCACTCGACGTTGCCATCAGGGGATACCGAACGCACTTTGAGTTTGCCCGTATGGTAAGATGACTTGACCCTCACACGCTGCGCTTCGGTCAACATTCAAGTTCCCTCTCAGTCCACACCTTAAACGACCATCCCAGCCTATGGGCTTCTTCTTCAGCTACCCCCAAACGTACCCTGACCTTCTCGTACCCACAATAGGCCGGGTCCAAAGCATAAGAAGGCTTAACCTCGATCAGGGTATGTGTCCCATTCTGATGGGTAACAATGAAATCCGGTAGGATATGCCAGCCATTGGGCAACGCCAGGCAGTCCTCAAATACGTAGGATATTACATCATTTAGATGGTCTAACAATTCAGATGCCCGTTTTTCGTAAGATGACCTAACCTTAAATCGCCCTCCCTTGACAGACTGGACCCATTCTGCCTTCCCATAGGGGTAGTTGAACTCAGGGTGGGATTTGATGAACAACACCCTGTTCCGGGAATACTTTGCCCTCGTAGATGGCCTGTCAAAGTTCCCGGCAGCCCACTGTGCTTCCAATTGTCCAGGGCGGGATTTCCCCTTCCATGAACGACCAACACGTACACCCACATCATGCAGCACCCCCCTAGATGCTGGGTTCCACATAGCCCGGGTGAGCCGCTGGATGCTTCCTTGACCTAGCCCTGTCACGACCATCATGTCTGCCCAGGAAGTTCCCTGGGAGTGAAGTTCAGTGATGATGTCCCGGCGCACGCCCACAATCTTCTCATTGCCCTTCTTGGGTCGTCCCCTCTTAGCGAACTCTACATAGGTCACACCATGCTTCTCCAGCAACGGCACGAGTTTAGGGTGCGGGATGGAAACCTGCATACAAGTCATCGAATATAGCACAGAAAACGATAGTGTTTGTCTGGTGGGGATTAGCTCGTCACGATGGTGTAAAGATCTTCCAAACTCACGATGATCTTCTCCCCATCAGCATCCACCTCGATAGTCTCCTCTCCTCCGAGACATTGATCTCGGAGGAGCAACCGGAGTTTCCCCACCATGTCCAGCATTGCCATGGAGAACGGTGGGACAATCGTGGTGCCTGAGACCACGACTGCCCACTCCTGAACAACTTGCTGTGTCTGTGCCCCAGCGAACTCCTGGAAGGTCCACCTGATCCTGTAGTCCCCAGCCGTAGCTGAGACAGGGATCTGGAGGGAGGCATAGTACTCCCCTACCGTGGGATGGAGGGGTGCCCTGGTTGCACTCCCAATGAGTACCTCCAGGTGGGACACAGGGTCTACATAGTAGATCGCATACGTGATGCTGAAGGCATCCGATGGGTTACCCTGTGAGTTGGTAAGGAAGATGTCTAGGTCTCCCCTACCAAGTGTCTGATTTGGTGTGAATACAACACCCATGGCTACACCTTTGAAGGGTTACTTACCACCCTTGCCCCCGCCATCCCCACCATCCTTACCGCCACCATCCCCACCACCAGTAGGAGTGGAGGTCGTGGAGGTATACGGAGACGATGTGAAGCCACCGTCAATGAGGAAGATATCGTTGAGACATGCCTCAAAGGACCCACCAGTAAGGGCTTCACTATTGGAGAGCATGAACCCAACATGTGTGTATGGGTCCCTACCGTCCCCTGTGAGAGATACATCCAGGGACCTGAAGAGGACCCAATCCTGTGGGAGGCTGTCCGAACTAGATGTACCGTAGTACCACTCAATGAGGGTGCCTTCCACCCGAAGCTTCAGGTATGTGGACCCTGGCTGTACCACACCCGTGGCACTAAGGCTACCAATGGACCCAGCCTCCGTAGCAGCTACCAACATACCCCCACCTACCCCTAGCCAAATCACATGCTTGGCTACGAGGTCTTGTGCTCCACGCCAGGCAAGGAACTGGATGGTAGAGGTAGGATCTCCATTAACGATAGTCATCAGCCGGATAGCCACAGAAAAGTGCCACTTATCCACAGAGTCAAGACTCACGTAGAAACGTGGCCCATCGAACGTAGTCCCCAAAGCTACAGCACCTTCAGGAAGGCCCAAATGAAACCCTGTGCCGTCCACACCAACCGTGGCACCGGACACAGTTCCAGGGTCCACGAACACTCCCGTAGACTGCCAGAAGTCTGGGGAGGACGCAGGGGGGAACCCCTTCTGAGAACCCTTTGTGAAGATGCTGATGTAGAGTTCCAGCAACCCATCATTGTTGAGGGAATACACTAGGTCCCCTGGGGAATAGTCAGTGTTGGTATCCCACTGACCCTTCAGGAAACCAAGCTTGTTGGAAACAAGGGAGCGGTACCGTGTACCATCAATGGCATACCTGGCCTTTGTACCCTCAGCCGCTAGAGCCCCACTCAAGGTGCCATCTGGAGTCTCCAGGGACATCCTGACCATCCTGCTTGTACTACCGGAACCACCGTCACCCATGGTACTACCCTCTTGTCTGGGACTCTATCCACTGTAAGCAAGTATCAACTAGGTAGCAGAACCCGGCTGAGGCCAATGCGAACACCACAGCATGGAGGGGTACCCTCCAGAGGGGTACCCTTCCCCACTGTCCTAGAAGGTATAACACCATCCAGGTGAACCACCCGCTATGGAAGCCAGTGCAGTAGGAGCATTGGAAAAGAGACTTCAGGAACTTCCCACGGTGCAGGAATAGGGTCTTGTTCTGAAGCCCGAAACAGACACCATACGCTACAAGGAGTGGGAACAGTGACAGTGACATCTACCCCTTGCCTTCAGGGGGCTCTCCAGAACTGAGTGACTCCCGTTGGGAGTGGTGCCCCTGTGACCGCATTGGTAGAAGTCCAGGACACCATTCCCTGGGGACCTACACCCTCAAAGGCATAGGTCACAGACGGCGTACCGCCATCAGGTCCCGGGAATAGCCCTGAATATCGGTAGGTGCCATGAGCACGGTAGGTGCAATCCGTAGCTGGAAGAACACCTGGAAATTCACCATCGTAGGTGGTCACTGGAGGTCCGTCCCGTCCCATACTAGGGACCAATACCCAAGGTTGATGTAATGGATATCCCCCTGTGACAGGTGTGTTGCGTACCCTGGTGTAGTCGTGGGTGCCCTGAAAAACGTACTCATCCCCTTATAGGAGTTAGCCCTTTCACTGAATCCCCACCCATCTGCCCTGTAGGCAATCCAAGGAACGGGGATAGCAACATATTTGTTGGGGAAATACATGTGGATAATAGTCAAGTCCCCACCCCAGACACCCCAATCCCCATTCCAGCCATAGGGCCTACCCCTACCAACACACCCATTGGCAGAGTTGAACCAACACTTTCCATTGTGACCCCCGGGATCGGAGTCACCCGCCACCTGACGCCGGAATACATTACCTCCAGTAAGATCACCTGTGTCAGCAAACGACGCTTTCACTACATACTTGTCCCCAGTGTCTACTGAGCACGTCTCAGTTACAGGGTCCAAATGGATCAGGGTGTGAGAGTAGTTTGCCACTAGGGAGGCATAGCAGTGACAGTAGAATCCCTGTGGGTCTGTATCCTGCCCGACCGCTGCCATGTAAAATGAAGACCCGTCTGCCAGAAACAACTGCCCATCGCACATGAGCAAGTTAGTGCCGGGTGTGTAGGTAGGTGGAGTTGTTTCCGTTCCAGTATCTAGCACCCCACTCTTGAGGTACTGGATTGTCCACTGACTCCGGTCGGTTGTGCTCTTCCTGATGAAAAGCAATGTCTGTGTAGGGGACGTTCCAGCATGGCGAATCGCCACATAGGGGAGAGTACCCACAGTCTCCAGGATTGTAGTCAGCGTAGCAAGGTCTGCGGGTACAACAACCTGACCCCCAGGACCGCCCGTGCTTGCACTGACGAAGACCCAGCCGCAAGCACCAGTGCTTGCTGGTCTTTGAGCCTGGTCAGACAGAAACCAGCACAAGTTAGCAATGACTTGTGCCCCGTTGGACACAAGAGAGCTACCATGGAGAGTATCAAATGGGTGAAGGAACTTGAAAGCCATAGAGACTCCTAGGGGGGTGTGGGCATGTGGGCATACGAAACGTTGATGTTCGAAGCACAGTAGAGAGTCCCACCCCCTGTGATGGATTCACAGAACAGGGCTATCCTCATGGTGGCGGAAGGCTCAACCCATACGCTGTAGGGAGCAAGGGTGTCACTGACCACGGGCCCAGGGATCGCAAGCAAGTCACCCGTGTCCACATTCCGAAAACTCAGGACGGCTCCGTCAACATCAGCAACAGAGATGCGAGCCAGGACTTCCAAGATGTAGTTCGTGGTGAAACCTGTCTTCACGAACTGGGACGGGTCTAGCAGTATGATGTCTGACACCCGGGTAGGCGTGGCAGGTGCCGAGGACACACCACTACCCAGTAGGAGAACGGATGGACCTGGATCACCCGCTGGACCTGGATCACCCGCTGGACCTGGATCACCCGCTGGACCTGGATCACCCGCTGGACCTGGATCACCCGCTGGACCTGGATCACCCGCTGGACCTGGAGGGCCTGGAGGTCCCCCTGCGGTTAGAGGACTGAAGATAGGCATTTAGGTACCCTCGGAAACCTGGGCATCCCCAGAGCCACCCACAACATCCTCCCAAACACCATGAACTACACCAACGTAGACAGGTGATGGAAACTCATAGTACATCTGATGCCCCAGGGGCACCTTGAAACTCAGGTTGGTTGCACCCGTGCCGAACTTCACATAAAGGATCGAGTTTGTGGACGCATTGTAGATGGAGGCACTCTTACGGTTTGGGTTTGCAGCTAGAAGCTGCACATCCACAGTAGAATGACCTACAACAGTGAGACCCTCCAAGGTAGGGGCTGCAAGGCACTCTACAGGGAGAGGATTATCCCTGGTAATTGGATTGCCATCAACATCAACCAATACCTCTGCTTCACCTGGAATGGGCATTGTCGCATCCTCTGCCGTGACCATGGGTGGCTAGAGTCACCCTGCCACCTTTTCTACAAGTCGAATGCCTGTGACACCGGGGGGGCCGTGTGAACCGGACCTATCCGAATCTGTCCAGACAACGGAAGACCCTGACACATAACCTGTCAGAACATACAGATAAGCGACTGACCCACTCTGAGAGAAGGGAATAGTATAGTGTGTAAAGGGGTCAGTTGGAGCACTGACGTTAAATGTCCCAAAATGAGCTTCGTAGGGGACTTTGTAGGGTGAGAGGGATACGGGAAGCTCCGACACAGAAGTATTCGGAGTCGGGGTCTGGTAATGCAGACTTGACGGAGTGAACGCATCGCTGAGAAGTGTTACATCACCCATCAGTAGATCGGGTCAATCCCGCCCCATGGAAGCCAGAAGTCACCCATTGCAATCAGGTTCTTGGTCCCACCATTCTCGTCAGCAGTGGCCCCCTGGAAGATCGGGGTGTTGTACTGCATCCTGAAGAGATGGCTCATTCCCTTGTATGGATACCGGAGCTTGTCAACCATCTTGGGCTGACCATCGGGGGGCATGGGGAAGACATACCAGGACTCACAGCCACCATTGTAGTCCCCATTGGGTACCCACCCCATCCAGAGACCTGGAATCGTGGTAGCTACACCATTGACACTGGTACGACCCCCAATAGAGCCATACTGTGTGTTGGTACGCCCGATCATGTACTGGTATCTGAGGGTGATGTAAAGCCCGTTATCGTAGGTCTTCCAATAGGCATGGTGAAGAATGTAGGGATTGGTGTCCCAATTGAAGATGGGAGTCCCCTTGTCCAGGCCAAAGAAGAAGAGAGGATTACCCCCCAGGTAGAGAGGCCACCCACTCATCCAGAAACAGTAACCCTCAGCAGCATCACCTACCACTGCATGGAAACGATAGGTCCCATTGTCAGGGATCAACCGCCAATCCCAGTTGGTGGAATCGGACCACATATCCCCATCCGTGGCAGTGGGTACCTCAGTGGGAGAACCCCCAGTGACGAACCCAGCGGACAGAGACCAGTAGACCTTGAAGGTGTTGTAATTGTATGGGTAGTGGTAGACAAGGAACTCAAACTTGTTCCCATACGAATCTGTAGGCATCCTGAAACGAATCCAGGAATTGTTGTTGTTGAACCCCAAGGCACCAGGCTTCCAGGTACTTACAGGACCGGGGACAATAGTGCCATCCACTGTATTCCCCCAGCCATTAACACCATCCCCAGATCCAACCTGAGTCCAGCCCGCTGCAACAAGACGTTCGAATAGCAGCCACCAGGCATGGAAGCAATCCGTAGGGTTCTTGTTGGTGTTTGTTGTATCCCAAGCCATTGTCCTACCTCACCCTCACATCACCGGGTCGGAACCGTTCCAAGGAAGCCAGAATTCGTGTAGAAGCATCCAGTTCTTGGTGCCACCATCCATGTTGGCAGTTGCCCCTGTTGGGAGAGTGCCAGACATGAGAAGTCTGAACATGGTACCGACACCCTTTGTGGTGTAATGACACTCCAAAGCCTGATCAGGTGTTCCCGGAGGGAGTGCTGGGTACGTGTACCTGGCACCGTACAGGCCGTAGATGTTCCCATCGGCGTAGTACATGGGAACCAGGATAGGCAGGTAGGTCATGGTCCCTGGCAGGGTGCTGGTCCTACCCATGAGGGTCTGACCCATCACGTTGCAGTTGTCGTGATGTGCAGCGTTCATGCCTAGGTGCCTGTAGGCAGTCAAAATGCACGGGTTATCCGCCCAGCCGTTGTGTATTCCCCTCTCGCCCACATGGAAGACGTAGGGGAACGTGTCTCCTGCCAGACGGGTGCTGTCAGCAAGCTTGTCCAGCCCAAAGAAGAACAGGGGCCGATCACCAACGAACACGTACCAACCACTCATCCAGAAGCAGTAGCCTTCATCAGCCCCACCAGCCACGACATGCTGCCGATAGGTCCCTGGCCCAGGGAGGAAGGTGTAGTTCGTTGGGTAGAGACGACGGACTTCATCCGTTGCACTGGGTCGAATGGTCACATCAGGAGTACCCGAAACAAAGCGGTCAAAGGGTGACCAGTACAGGTACCAATTGCAACTATCCCCGCCACGCTGGATGATGATCTCAATCCTGTTGCCGTCAGCATCACCTTCATCAGGGACAGGCATTGCCAACCGAACCCAACTACCATCCGTATGGTAGTCAGCCGCACTTGCTACAGGGCCGGGTACAACGGTGCCACCATTGGCAGTGTTGGCCCATGTGGCACCGTTACCAGAACCCTTCTGAATCCAACCAACGTTCTTGAGTGCAGAAACGAGGTTCCACATGGTCTCGTAGCTGTCAGCGGGAAACAGATTGGCGTAATCAAAGTTCCAGGCCATGACTTCCCCTAGGTGTACGCAACACCCACCTGTGCAGTGAGTGTTGTCGTATCTGTTGGGCTGCTTCCGGTAGCCTTAGTTGCCACCATTGACAACCAATAGGTTCCAGGAGACAGAGTGATCAGGGGGACCGTGAACACAGCCCCCGTAGTTGAGGAGATTGTGGTTGGGTAGGGTGGGTCAAGAACACTCAACCCAGTTGTCCGGTCAATTAGGTCTACCTTCCAACTGCAACCACTTGATACCTGACCAAACCCTTGGAACTCAAGGTACAAGGTCATTCCAACAGGAACCGTGTACCAGCCTGTTAGAAGAACTGTAGCCCCAGCCTCAACAGATCCCGGGTCCATGGTTGAGAACAACGAACAGATCGGGAGAGGTCCAACACTTCCATCCGGGCCTGAAGGCCCCCTTGGGCCTGAAGGGCCAGATGGACCCTCTGGACCAGATGGGCCCTCTGTGCCCGACGGTCCGGGACTACCTGAAGGACCCTCCGGTCCTGGTGGTCCTGATGGCCCACCGGGAGATCCCGAAGGACCCTCTGGTCCTGACACTCCACGGGGACCTGAAGGACCAGAGGGACCTGATGGTCCCAGTGAACCTGATGGTCCAGGCAATCCTTGAGGCCCTTGACGAGGATAAACAGGTACCCACGAAGTACCATTCCAGACTGGCATCTGACCGGGCAACGCACTCGGCCAGAGTGTCTCCAGAACTTGGTCTAATCTCCTTCGTAGAACCGACATTTGGAACTCTTACCTCACAAGAGCATCAAAGGAATACCGGAGACTAAGCAATAAACCTAAACTCCGAAAGACATGAAACTCTATGGGGTGGTGTAGGAGACGTTGACGTTTGCAGATGTGTACAGAGTCCCACCCCCAGCAATACTCAAACAGAACAGAGCAATACGCCTAGGAGTGATCAACGTGAACGTAGTGATGAATGTAGTAAGAACGTCACTCACTACAGGCCCAGGCACCGCTAGGATATCTCCTGTATCCACATCCCACAAAGACAAGACGGCCCCCGCAGAATCAGCTACAGTAAGCCTAGCCATGACCTCAATACTGAACTCAGTGGTATAACCTACTTTGGTGAACCTAGAGGGGTTCACTAAAGTGATATCAGAGACTCTCTTGATAGTGGCAGGTAGTGAAGAATCACCACTACCCAACTCAACAACACTAGGTCCAGGATACCCTACAGCACCTGTTGGACCGGATGGCCCTAATGGACCTGATGGACCTGATGGACCTGACGGACCAGGATCACCTTGGGGACCCGAGGGACCCGAAGGTCCAGGGTCGCCTTGAGTGCCTGATGGACCTGAAGGCCCAGGGTCACCTTGCAGTCCAGAAGGTCCCGAAGGTCCTGATGGACCCGAAGGCCCAAGGTCACCCTGCGGGCCTGACGGGCCTGATGGTCCCGATGGACCTGTACTACCCGTTGGACCCGAAGGACCCGAGGGTCCTGTGGGGCCTGTTAGACCTACGGGGCCTGATGGACCTGATGGCCCGGAGGGCCCCGAAGGGCCTTGAATACCCTGAATACCTTGGATGCCTTGGATACCCTGGGGTCCGGTAGCTCCCCGCAAGCCTATACCAACTGGACCTGGAGGACCACTCGGCCCACTTGGTCCACTTGGACCTATGGAACCTGGAGGGGGATACCCGGGTACCCATTGAAAACCATTCCAGACAGGAACCTGCCCTGGTTGTGGGTTCGGCCAAAGTCTCTCAAGGATTTGAGTCAGGCTATCGGAGGGCATTGGTTCCTACATTCCTCAACCATAAGATGCTAAGTGAGTTGCCTCACGTAGACAATGGAACCTGCCCTCAAAGCCCCCCCATGCCATTGTAACCCTGTAGGATCAGGTGCATCATTGGCACTCCAGTCTACAGGTTTACTGTCACTATCCCGAATTGCCGTCATCAGGAAGGTAGAGACAGTTGGGATAAGACCGTCCTGGGGGAGGGCAATAGGTTGTGAGGACACCATGAAAAGTGTAGCTTCAACAAAGCTAGTGTCATCCAGAGTAACCGTGTAAGTCCTTACCGGAACGACAAGAACACTAGAGGGTGTACGGTCTGGAATTATGACAGGTTTGAGAAGCCCCACATACATCACAGGATCATTAAAACTAGTATCTTCAGGTTCTACAGGATGAGTGACTGTAGGAATCAACTGAACAGCCGGGGTCAAATTCGGCAGAACAATGTACTTACTCCTGATAGGGAACAGAGGAGCACACGGATTGGTGTCAGGAAGATTGATCCCGTAGTCAGTCATCGAACCCTCCCGTTACGGGGGTGGGAGACAGATAGGTTGTGTGCTGTTCCCAGACCATGGGAGGATGACCTTATTGAAAACCACCCAGTCCATGATTGGTGGGGGAGTCAGGTCTGTGGAAAGAGCCGTTCCAGAAGCGAACAGAGGAGCATTCCACATCACCGATGCAAGCACTCCCTTGGTACAACTGTAGGAGTAGACAGTAGACCGAAGAAGAGTCACCTTCAAGGGATTGTACATCCCATGAACATCAGGTCCAGTAGCCTGATCACTAGCAGGAACACTGAGACTGTTTGCATTCCCACTGAAGGGCAACATTCTCCAGTTGCCTCTAGCAGCAATGGTCTTATCAATCCAACCGCTACCTGTCCAAGAGTCTGTACCACAACAAGAGGCATAACCCCCAGGTCCACCATAAGGAGTATCAGTACCCTGGGATAGAGTGTAGTAGGGGTCAATGTCATCTGCCCTGGAGATGTTCACCTTTGCCAACATCAGGAGAACTAGGTTCTCCCAAGCTGTACCCCACAGGAACATGTAGAAGTCCTGGATGTCACTACCTGCCTTGTCAAATGCAATCAGGTTAGCTACATACGTCCCGTTGGCAGGGAAGACAACATGGTATTCTGAAACCCAACCGGGAGGGCCAGACTCTCCATTTACATCTCTCACACAGAAGGGCCGAGCATCCTCTGGTTGGTCCGGGAGAGAACCATCTCCAGCGGTGTAGCCGAGGGACTTCCAACCTTCAGTGGTGTACCAGACTTTCCAGACGTTGCTACCCTGGTTGAAGAAGCACACCCCACGGGACAATCCATCAGTACCCTGTTGGATCTCCACGTATGCGTATTGGCTCTGGAGGGAATCTGCCATGAAGCCAGCCCCACCTTCAATTCTTCCTCCAGGAGTCCCAGGAGTCCCATCTGACCAAGCACAGATAGTGTAGCTACAGTTGGCAACTAGATATAGAACTACCTGTTCAAACCAACCATGGTCGGTGGCAGGGAACTGATTGATTAGACTATGCTGTGCCATGACAGACTCCTAGACCGGGTTCCGGCAGAGAGGTTGAGTTCCATCTTCCCAAGGGAATACCAGACGACCCTGGACTACATAGTCCCTGGAAGGAGGGGGTCCGAGGGTTGTAGAGAAAGATGTACCTGTGCCGAAGTTGGTGGCATTCCAGTACATATTCTTGAGAGACCCCTTGGGGAGGTTAGGGTAGTTACTATCACCGTTACGTCCAATCAAAATTCTTGAAGGGTGATATCTACCATGGGCATCTTGTGTGTAACCACATCCAGGATTACCAATAGCCCCATTACTCCATGTTGTATTAGGGGCAAAGTAAGCTGATCGGTATGTACCATTGTTGATAGGATTGTTCCTATTGAACCATGCAGACCCAGTATGCCATTCATTCTCACCCGTAAGATTCAACATAGAATCAAGACCGTAAGAAGTATCAACCCCAAGGTGCATGGGATAATACGGATCAACGTCGTCAGCTAGAGCAATGTTGATCCTTGCCAACATCAGGAAACCTTGGGAAGACCAATTTATGTTCCACAGGAACATGTAGAAGTCCTGTGTGTCCCCCCCGGCTGTGTCATAACCAATGATGCTAGCTGTATAGGTGTTGTCCCCAGGCATCGTATAATTTCTCTCATTAGTGTATGCAGGAGGGGGTGCATCCACATTCCAAGAAGTCATGTTGAAGGGTCGGCAATCATTGGGTGCATCCGGTACGTTGTAGGTACCCAAGCCACCCCCCGTACTGTTCCAACCACTCACTGTGTATCGAACTACCCAGTAGTGAGAGGCATTACTGATGTTCTGGAAGAGCACCCCACGAGAAAGACCTCCAGGGCTCTGTTGAAGCTCAACGTAAGCACCTTCAGTACTGAGGTCTCCTACAACCACCCCTCCCAGGATACGTCCATGGGGAGGTACAGCATCAATCCCATCACTCTGGGCAAAGATGGAGTACCCACAGTTATCCACGAGGAACTGAGCTACCGTTCTCATCCAACCTACGTTGGTTGCTGGGAACTGATTGACTAGTGTGTGCTTTGCCATCGAAATCTCCCTATGGGATCAGCCCGAAATCAACATGAACCTCTGCCGAAACAAACACCCTATCCGCCGATGTGCTCCCACCAGACAATGACCTAGAAATAAGCACCATCCTCTTGGAACTATGAGAAGCTGGGGGGTCAATGAAACTACGGTTGAGGTTTACTATGTACAAAGTGGGTGTGGTAGCCGACGTAGTTATGGGACTAACGGAGAGAAGAGACGTTGAAGGGTCTTCAGGTCTCACAAGGTCCAGGGTTGCATCAGTCAGAGTGCCTGTGATGTAAGCTATCATCCTAAGAGTCAGTACAATTCGATATCCAAAAGGAGGGATATAGTCATCTAGGGTAATCAAAGGAGAATACCCTAGCTGGGTAGTACCATTGAAAGAGGTATCCCCAGAACCCATGGAGATAGAAGTAGGCCCCTGAAAACCTCTTGGTCCAGAAGGTCCTAATTCACCTTGAGGACCGGATGGCCCTAATGGACCGGATGGACCCGAAGGCCCAAGGTTACCTTGTGGACCAGATGGACCCAAGGGGCCTGAAGGACCGGATGGACCCGAGGGTCCTATAGTCCCCTGCGGGCCTGATGGTCCTGACGGGCCCAAAGGCCCAGATGTACCTTGAGGGCCTGATGGTCCCGAAGGTCCAGTTGGACCTGATGTGCCTGGATTACCTTGTGGACCTGAAACACCTTGGGGACCGGAAGGGCCTGTAGGCCCCGAGGGACCGGGATAACCTCTTGGACCTGATGGACCTGACGGACCTGACGGACCTAATGGTCCTGACGGGCCAGGATCACCTTGAGGGCCTGATGGTCCAGAAGATCCTATTCCCCGTGGACCTCTTGGCCCTGTAGGTCCTTCAATTCCTTGGATACCTTGAATACCCTGCGGTCCAGAAGGACCAGAGACACCTGGGTCACCTTGAATACCCTGTGGACCACTTGGACCCAAAGGCCCACTAGGTCCAATTGGACCTGTCGGTCCCGAGGAACCTCCAGGATATGCCGGAACCCATGCAGTCCCATCCCATATTGGAATCTGACCGGGTAACGCATTCGGCCAGATTGTTTCCAAAATCTGGTCTAGCTGTCTCCGTAGGACCGACATTAGGACTCCTACTCCACGAGTTGATCGGGGAACTATCGTTACAGGTGAGTGAGTGACTTCATGGATCGAATTTCATCCACGAAACTCAAAGCACTTACCTTAGCTACCCGATTGAAGTAGTCCCGTTTCAAGTCCTTGATGGAATCAATCTTCTCGAAACAGAAGTATACCCTATCTCCTTCTCGGACTGTCTCCTTGAATGGAACTCCTGCTACCTTGAGGTATGCAGCGTAGTAAAGGTCTGAAGTCTTGTAAAAGGAGTCATCAAAGGGAGAAGCCATGTCTGGACCTATGCTCCTCTGAATACTACCCAGTTTATTACTGAGTAGGGTAGGTTCAGAGAAGACATTAGGATTTCAGTTGGCACGCCAGAAGATAGTGATGCCAATAGGTTTTGGGGTGCCCCCTGTAGGGTCAGTGGATGTCCATGCCTTGAAGCCCACAGTCAGTCCTGAGCCTTCCCAACGATAGGTGACAGTAGGACCACTTGACGGAAAAGCACCCTGGAATGATGTCAGCATACGGGTGCTTGGCACCATTCCAGGCAGTACTGGAGGGGAGACAATTGGTTCCATGTAAAAATCAGACATACTATCTCCTACGGGGTTGCCAGGGGAGCCGTGGTGTCACCAGTCCAGGGCATGATGAATTCGCTGAAGCACACCCCGATCTTATTGGCAGTCCCCAAGGCTACTAGAGGCTGCCCAGTACCAATCACATTTACGTTTGGATTGATACCCACGTTGGGGATATACCCCTTGGTCTCTGTATCATTGATAACACCGGAACCACCATAGTTATAGGGTCTGGCTAGATGAACCGAAGGGGGATGGTAAGCTCCATTCACGTCCGCTCCGAACCATGTTCCGGCGAACATGTCCTGGTTTTGAGTAATATAGAATTGTGTCGTGATGGTTCGATAGTTACCTCCAACAACCTTCCTCCCACACCATCCCGTAAAACAGAGGGTAGGAGTGTAGAACATGTCCGATGAACCCGTACTTTCGGCACGGGCACAATTAGTCCCAGTTGCCATCCGGTACACAAATGGTTCCGAATCATTAGAACGCTCGATCACAACGGCAAACATCCCAAACATGAAATGGGGGTTCCACGAGGTACCCCAAGCGAAAGACATGAATCTCCCATCAGTGGAATCCACGAAAGCGTGACAGGCACTTGTACCATCTGCCGGGAATGCCATTGCCACAACAGGAGTGTCAGCATTATAGATATTGAGTGTAAAGGACTTTGCTAAAGTGTCCACACCCATACCCGGTGTGGTAATGGTTTCAGTTATACCATCCCATCCCTTAATGGCATTGAGCATCTTCCATGCAGTAGGGGAAACAGCATTGGTACACCAAAATGCAACCCCACGAGAGGACACCGTATGTGTCAATTCCACCCAGGCATTTGTGTGTGCTAGGGTTCCCGATGGAAGGGGTCCACCAGTATATTTACTAGTACCATCCGAATAATATGATACTTCATACCCCCCAGACGTGACTAGGAGACCAACCACAGTCTCCATCCACTCAGGAATCGTTGAGGGAAACTGATTGACTAGGTACACCTGAGACATGGCTTGACCTACCCCTCACTATGGGTGTTACTATTAGGTGTAAGTAACCTTGACGTTGGCTGAAGAGTAGAGAGTACCACCACCAGCAATTGACACACAGAACAGGGCAATACGCCGAATGGCAGCAACAGCAAACGTAGCTGTGAAAGTTGTAAGTGCAACTCCCAACACGGGACCCGGAGCAGCAAGAGGGGCCAATGTATCTACATCCATTAGAGACAATACTGCCCCAGCCGGGTCCGCTACGTCTAGTTTAGCAAATACCTCCAAAGTAAAGACAGGGGTGAAACCTACCTTAGAGAACTGGGCAGGATCAATCAAGAGAATGTTAGATACCCTAGTCAAAAGTGCCGGGGCTGCACTATCCCCACTACCTAGATCAAGGACACTAAATCCCGGATCGACAGGAGCACTAGAGGGGCCAGAAGGACCCAGGAAGAGAATCTTACATAGGGTTCCAACACCCCCCCAAGTTTCAACCGAGTAACCTACAACAACTACAGAGTTAGTAGCACCCGGAGGGGCCGTAGCTGTAACCGTGCCTGCCGTTGTGGCAGACATATAGAGCTTTGTACCAGGAAGAATTGCTCCATGCCCTGCTTCAATTGCTACAGAGCACATAGTCCCTGCCATTGCAACCTTGTCAATGCAAGGAGAAGAAGCTACACACGTTGCTGTGATCAGAATACCCGCACAATTCTGACCAGGGGCTGTTGCATTAGACAAAGCAATCCTGCCAACACCTACAAGATCAAGGAGACTGACAACACTCCCAACTGCCATTGGAGTATCAGACATAACAGAGAAGTTGGCAGACATGGTATCACCCTTGAGATGGGTTTTACCACCATTCCCGTCCACCACAACCCCAGTACCCGTCAGAGTGCCTACCCCTGAAGTTCCATCTACGGTGGCTGCTACACCAGAGACCGAAGCGAGACCCGCAGTTCCCGTCAACGAGGCTGTGGAAGCTCCGGTTACCGAGACACTGTTTCCGGTGGATGTAACCGAGATGGGCTGGACAGACTGCATCGTGAGGGATGTACCCCCCGTGTGATTGATCAGTGCAACAGCCGCACTGAGAACCAAAGATCCTGCCCCACTAAGGGTCATGTCACTAGCAAAGATAGGGACATCTGCCCCTACCGTTATATCATCTGCCCCGGTGTTGTAGGCAAACCTGAACCCAGTTGCTTCCTGCCAGAAACAACCCGCTGTATCCCTAGCAACACCAGCAATATCTCCACGATGAATGGAGAAGCCAGTAATCAGAGCCGGAACAGGAGTTCCAGGACCCGCTGCCCAATTGAAGTGGACTACTCGATCAGCAATGTCTACAACCGTAGAGTTTACGGTAGTAGTTGTGCCATTGACAGTAAGATCACCTGTAATGGTGACCTTACCAGAACCCAGGAATTCATAGGTTGGATTGTCTACACCATTACCGAAGCTGATCTTCTGAGCAGCCGGTGTCAAGTCAATATGAAAATAGGGCTTGACCCCTCCAGAGAAGATGTAGAAGGAGTTAGCCAGACCAACTCCAGTCATGTTGAAGTAAATCTGGTCAAACGTCATGCCGAACAGAGGACCAGAATCCACCGGAGCAAGAGTCCCAAGAGCGGAACCACCAGGGAACCTACCAGCGAGGAGTTGTTCTACGGACGTGGACATTGCAGGGACTCCCTTTCAGGATGTTGCTCAGGTGTCAATCTAACTGAGAGGATCAAATAGCTATTGAACCAAAGCACCCCTGTATGAATACAGGAGAGTGCCTTCTTGGGGCAATTTGCCCACGTTTAGGTTAGATTATGAGGGAGAGAAGAGGAGAAACTAGTTACGGAAGGAGAGCGCCCGTGTTGTCATACACGGTGATTGCCGCACCAGCCGTATTCCGGTAGGTGAAAGTAGCCTGGAGAAGTCCGAAGATGTTGCCCTCTGCATAGCTGATGTAGAACGAGGAGTCAGCCGTGAGGATGTCCTTGAACTTCCGGTAATCGAACCTGGAAGCATTCGTGACAGCCGGGGTTACCATCGGAATGAATGCAGCAGCAACACGCACCTGATAATTGTTGGGGCAAGTGTAGATCGCCCCAGCACAGATACGGAGAACGTCAATCACCGTACCGGACGAGTTTCCAGCACCCGTCAGGACCGTTCCACCGTTCACTCCAGGCTGTGCCTGAATGACCGTATTGATGTCACCAACAGCAAGAGACGACCCTGCACGCATCCGAGCAATGATGCCCAGTGCCGCACCATTCGCCTGTGCAGCCGTCAGAGACGGGGTACCCGCACCCTGGTCTTCTACGTTACTGATGAGATACGCTGCGAGTCCACGGGTCACACCCTGGACGTACAGAGTTCCCGCACCACCAACACGGGTAACAACGATGTCCCCAACCGGAGCGTTGACGTACCGAGGGCCCTGGGGATGGGGCTCATTCGGGACATTGTACTGGGACTTGTTCGGCCAGAGATCCTTGATCTGGAGGATCGAATCAGGGATGTCAGTCCTACGCTTGCACACGAACGGCATGGGAAACCTCTCTTCTTAGGGACCTAGGTGATGAAGTAAGTGGGAGTCTACAATCTTATAGAGGATAATAGGAACTCCACCGAAACAAATTACGGGGAGTGGTTCACGATTGTAATGAGTGCTGTGAAGGGAGGGTTACCTCCGTCCGCTGCCAGATTGATTTCTGGGGGACATGACCCCGTTATCTGGATATTCTCTCCAGGCATAATGATAGTCGGAGGCATACCAAGGTTGAAGCTCATGTAGATAGGTGTTCCACGGGGAGTATCTATGTTGAAGAACTGAAGGGTACAGGCAAACGCTGGAAGCTGGAGACTCATCACCCCTGTAGTATCCAGCGTATCCGGGTATACACCAGCAGCATATCCCCAAGCTAGGTTAGGAACTACTCCAGTAACCGTGAACACAGGGGCCGAAGTCACATAGAAGTCCGGGGGTGCAATCACCGTGATTGGACCTTCGGCTTCATACAGACCCGTAGACTTGTTGAAGGGTCGGATACGAACGTACTGGACATTCTTGTCCGGTGGAAGAGAGCTTGCCACACCTGGATTACTGGCAGTCGTGAACTCATCCGGGTCATAGACAAATCGGGTGAGGTTCCGGTCATTTTCTCCCGGAAGCATGTTCCGTTTGGAAATCAGGTTCTTGGAAATCCAAAAGTTATTGACAGTATCTTCGTGGATTAGAAGGGTCCCAAACCCAGGCACCCCGAACCCTGCCCCATAGGCATCATTCAGACAAGATGCTCCCCGAAGCTGCAACTGGCTAATGTTTGCACGGGTGGGAATCGTGAGGTTGATCAGGTTCTCAGACCTGTACTGAACACTGGGAACATCTCTCGGACGTGACATGGGCTTCTACCCCTTCTTTTCCTGCGTAATCATTGGCTCATAAGTGGAAGTGTCTTTCCCCTTCTCAGCCGCAAGTTTCTTGGCTTCCTGCCAAGTACCTACTTGCTCCCCACCTACATTCGGGACTAGCTTGGCTACAGGGGCTTCCTTCTTACGTTCGGCTTGCTTGGCATCCAGACGGGCATTCTTCTCCCGCATCTGTCCACCAATTCGATTCACTTTCCCAGGCCAGTCATCCCCCTTGAGGATAAAACTAGCCACTGAAATCTGTCTATTTGCGGTAGCCCCACACTTCTCACAAGTCTGGGGGGTGTCATCATGGATGGAAAGTCTCCGTTCGAACTCATCGTGACACTTGGAGCACTTGAAATCATAGGTAGGCACTTGGACTTCTCCTGTCAGTCCACATTACCCCCGAAAGCTACCTCTTTGAGAACTCTTAGGGTTGCCAAAACATGCTTGCAAACCTTGTGATTCCCACCAGGGTCCCGAACAGAGGGGTCTGAAGCAGTCCCCCTGGGCTTCCCATACAGGTAGCCACCCACCATTGCCCAATGTTCCGGTCCTTGGAACTGCCAGTAGTCACAGGAACAATCCACCTGTATGTGAAGCTTGCTAAGTGACTTGATGTTACCTTTTCTCAATGCACGAAGCCGAACTCTGTAGGGTTGACCCTTGCTTCCGGGTACTGCGAAATGCCAGATGCCGTTCTTGGCATCGAACCTCTTGAGCTTGGGTGTGATCCTTCGGGACTTCTCCACTACTTCTATGGGAAGGTCACTTTCAAGGTCTGCCATCTTAGCTGCAACCCTTGACCCAAACGAAGCCTCCAGGGCGGATTCCGTCAAGATAGACAACACCACCATAGCCTGATGGTCGGAAGCCTTCTTATTTTCGTAGTCAAAACCTTCCGGGATCACCTTTGCAGACCCAGGAGCACCCCTAGTCTCCTCACCCCGATCCAAGGTATGCCCTGGCATCTTGGCATCATCTTCAGGGTAAGTGTAAGGCTCCCCATAGGTAGGGGTGGGAAGGTCTAGGGTATCCCCTGGACGGTCATCCTGGGGTTTCCTCAGAGGGGGGTCAGTTTCCCGGTAGAAGTCAGCTAGGACCCTGTGGACAGAGGCTTCATGGGTCTCTCGCCACTCCTTGGCTCGATCCGCAGGGTTCCTCACACCACCCCCAGGAACCCGTTGGAACTTACCCTCAGTCTTCGGGTTTTTCCGGTCTTCTTGATCAACTGAATACCATTGTTCCCGGTTGATGAAGTCATACCGGACTTTATTTCGTTCTTTGATTTCAGACTTGTTCTTCTCGTAATAACGATGGGAGTAGAGCTTGGCTTTGTCTCCCTGTGCCTTCTGCTTGGGTATAGGGAATCGTTGCTGCTCTCCAGCTAAAGCTTCGGCTTCCACTCTCCGTGGAGTGATGTTATTCTTGTAGGGGTGACCGTATTCCTCCCCAGGCTTACCTAAAGTCCTGATAGGTACCTTCTCCCCCTCACTGGGGTTGGAAGGTCCAGGACCATTGTAGTTAGCCTCTGGAAGTACGTTGTCTCTACCCTTACCATGTTCCTTCGGGAGGGGGAGTACATCCCTTTCCGCAGAGCCAGGGGTATAGGAATCGCCTGGAAGAGTACTCTTACCACCTTCTTCAATGCCTTTGTCACTCCTCTCATCTACATAGGTCTTTGTGGACCACTCATTCACGGGAGGACGGACGGCTGTTCTAGGTGTAGTCACGGTACTACTTCCCGTACCTATTGACTAGGAACCGGGCAACCGATAGAATCACTATCCCCAACGGGAGTTAGTATGACCAACCTCCTGAATGTCCTTGACCGAGATTTGGTGATCCTTCACAAGGGAGACACTATCCCTGTAAAGATCAGTGATGCCTTAGCTGCTTCCGGTTGGGCCGGTGGACAGTTCTGCCGTTGGATTGATGACGGTTCAGGAGACCTTACTGTAGCACTTGCTGATGGTAGGTACTGCGGATTCATGCCATTTGGTAGCAGCGAATCCGGGGACCAGTACACCGCAATGACCAATCAGAACCCAACGTATAAGTACGTTGTGATGTTCTTTGGTGGCAACGTAGTCTACACCAAGACCTATGAGACTTACGGGTACTTGGCCCGTCATGGTCTGGGCCCCCTTACACCCATTGTCTACATCCCAAACCAATCTCTCTACATTTCAGAGAATGGTAAAATCACAAATGAGGATGAGTCAGATTTTGCAATCTTCCCTCCCCACACCTTCCCAGATGGTTCACCAATTCTAGTTAGATTTGTATTCTTCGGTGTATGTGCAGTTCCCCCGCAAACATCCACCAAGTTCTATCTGGCTACCCAGACCAACTTCGGGGTCTAGGGGTTCTTCGGAGTCTTAGCTGGGGGTTCAGCAATGAACCTATTGAGAAGCGATAGCTCCATGGCATGGGGTTGCTTCAGGATATCATCTACATCCGGGGGTGCCTTGCGTGCCTGAGCCCTTGCCTTAGCAACGGACACATCTGCATTGTCCATCTCTTTGACAGCCTTCCCAGCTATGTCTGAAGTGTTGGACAAAGCCTTTGTCTTGGCTAATTCCTCGACTTCCCGCTTCTCAGGGTTGTCAAAGAACATATTTTCAGCAGAAGGGGCACCGGAATTATCCGAGACCCCATGCTTTGCCATGTACTGACTGACAACTGACGTTGCAGAGGGCATCTTCCTTGAAGACCGGAAATGAGATCCTTGCACAGCATTATCCACTTTCTCACGGTCTGATATTGTCAAAAGGCCCTTCAAGAAATCCTGCCCCATGACTGCCAGAGCATAAGAAGTACGATCCAAAGATCGTTCCAACTCTTCCAACTGCTTTGGAGTAGCCTCAAGGATATCCCCAGCAACCTGATAGAAATGGTCCTTGTGCTCGGACCTATCTACCAAAGTCATAGCTCTATTCAGAAGATGACTGAGACGATGGGCTCTTACCCTGGCATCCGTGACACCTTCAGTCAGGATTGCCCAGGCAGCTTGACTAGATGCAGTACGTTGGGTCACAGGTATCTCCCTAACAGGGAGATAGCATAGCAAGATTACTCACTAGAAATGAGTCTGCCCTGCTTCTTGGCAACACCCATCTCAATGTTCTTCCAGACCATCAGGGGTTCCACAGCCTTGATCCTTGCCAGGATGCCGGGGTTGTCCGAGTACATGTCAATTGCTTCCTTGACCCGGGTCTTCCAGTGCCGAACCTTCATCTCCCAGATGAAGTCACTCTCCTCCTGGACCACAGGGGGATTGTCTCCAGAGGAAGCAACAATCACCCTAGTAACCTCCGGGGGTCGGGCTGCATTGGGGAGAAGCCCTTCCAAGGTATCTGAAGCCCTGGGGGATACTACATCACCAGTAGCAGACTCGTAACTGAGGTCTGCACGGGTAGTAACCGGGGGCTTCGGTTTGGCTTCCAGCCCAATTGCCTTGGGGGGTGGAGAGTTATCGAGCCTGGAAGTCTCCCTCATAGCAGAAGAGGAATCACTCACCACTGTAGCCTGCTTTGCAGGAGTGCGAATCTTCCCTACCGTCCTACCAACGGAATCAGGAAGTTCCACCGGGAGAGGCTCAGACATGGAAACCGTTACTGTGGGCTCATGGAACTGAGGGGTTGCAGAAACCTTGACCTCATCAGCCTTGGGAACTGAAGCTACCTTCTCCCTGTATGCCTGTGCCGGGGTTACCGGCTTGACTGAAACAGGGGGAGGGGTGACATTCACCTGAGCTTGTGCCTCAAACTGTGCTCCCTCTGCCTTTTCCCGTGCAGCCTTGGTAGCAAAACCCACATACCGATCTTCCTCAACGATCACCTTGGAGGGGGAAACCGGGGGTGCCTCCTTCTTGACAGAACCCACCACCCGTTCATCATCCGTCACAGTATCCACCGACATGGAATTTGGCTTCTTGGCAGGGTCCTGACCCTGTGCTGGACGGACCTTCACCCCAGCCGCAACGGGGAGAAGCTCTGTCATCTCCTCACCTACTGGAATGAACCACCCTGCCTTCAATGCAGCATTGAACTCAGGGTAGGCAATCTCCTGACCCTGAAACTTCAGGGTCACACCATCGAACTGCACAACCTCATTCTGGTTCAAGTCCTTCTGAACCTTGCCCAGATGAATCTTGGTTCTAGCCTTGTAGGCCACGAAAGTTCCTGTCATGAACTCACTCATCATCTCACCTATCAGTTTTGGGGGAGCTTCCCCTCAGTATGTCTCTTCAACAATACCAAGGGTTGAACTGCTTCAGCTAGTCTTTGTTGTAAGGCTACCAGAAAATTAGCACTTACCCTTACCCTAGCTACCACTTCAGCCGATGAGTCTACAGGTGAGTACAATAGAAAGTCAAGAAGTGTTTCTTGATCACTCTCTGTGATGACCCTAATGGCATTGGTATACACCCCTCTTGGATTGACTCCAACAGCAAGGGTAATCCTATCCGGGTCAAGTTCTACTTTGGTATCACCCACAAGGCTCTCCGGTAGCTTTACTGTACCGAAGCAATCCTAGTGTTCTCGGCTGGAATGAAACTAGACGTAGATACCAGTCAGATTCTCTGCCATGTTCTTACCCGAAAGGGTGATCTGGAGTCCTACCCCAGTCAGCTTGACCAGACCCTCACCTAGAAGCTTCACAATGATAGGGTTCTTGGGGTCATACTTCCCAAGCCCCTCACGTCCAAAAGCCTCTCCTCGGGAACCCGCCTTGTAGGACTTGATGATCTTCAGTGCCTTCTTCTCATCCTCCGAGAGCTCAACCTGTGTCTCAGACGGGAGAAGCTTCTGAAGGTTGTCAGGATTTACATAAACAGAGGCATAGGGTGTTCCCCCAATGAAACCCTTCACAACAGCACCATTCATCGGAATGGGGTAGTTCTTGTCATCCAAGTCTACCTGATTCTTGGGGTTGAACATGTTTGCCCCTCCCCAGGAACCCCATTCAAGCTTGTAGCGTCCCGTCCCTAGGTCAACTACAGCCGTGAAACCTCTACGGCCCTCACCACCGGGATCTACTGGAGAGTAGGTATTTGAAGGGATCACTCTGATGTCCCTACGCCCGTAATCCACTTCTTTCAGAACATTCCTGATACCTTGGGGCAAGTCCTTTGTCAACATGTACTGACCCGAAGCTTCCTTGATAAGAGGAAGAAGGTCCCCACGGAACTCAGGATGGGAGTGGGCGAGCTTGATGATCTGGGACCGGAGGCTAGCTCTCTTCTGCCCCTGGAAAGGAACATCCATATCAGACATAGCAGCATTGTAAGCTCTCCATACCTGATACATCTTCCGCATGGGGAAACGGTACTGATCAGCTTCCTCATCGGTCTTGGCACTCATCTGCTTTTTGACAAGATCACTCTTAATATCATCAACAGCATGGAATTCCTTCTGAACCTTGTCCTTCTCCCCACTCTTCATCCTCTTCACAAGGTCTTTCTGAAGAGCTTTTACTGCCGGATGGCGATATGCCTTGTCCTTGTCCAAGTCTGCATCTGGCATCTTTTCCATAGCATCCTGAAGATGCTTGGGCATTGCCTTGACCTCTGGGGGAACCTTCAACCCAGGAGGGGCCTTTTGAGGATAGTAACCGTTCTTCCTCTCATTCTTGTAAGTATCAGACTTGTGGTGCTCATCGTGATTGAAAGCTACTGAATGATTTTCTGGCTTGGCCTTGGGATGAGCCTTGAGGTACTCATCCATAGCTTCCTGGGTCTTGAACTCCATAGCTGTCTTCAAGATAGGGAGAAGGTCTCCTCGGAACTCAGGGTGAGCATGGGCGAGCTTGATGACCTTAGACCGGAGAGATTGTGTGTTCACGTCTGCATTCCTCTGCTTGAGAAGGTAGATGTTCGTCTCATGTGCATTGGCTAGTGCCATGATGAAGTCATCCAAACCGAGAGTCATCTCCCCAGAACCCTTGATGGCTTCATAGAGTTCCTTCAGAATCACCTGAAGTTTCTCTTCCAACATCAAGGCCCTGAAAGGGATGTCACCTGACTTCCCATAGTATTTCCTGAGTGCCCGCATTGTGAGGGCTTCAATCCCAAGGGGCTCCACGGCTCCTGGACCAAAGTATGAGACGATCTTCTCAGCTAGACCATCAACCTCATCTGACACACTCACATAGAGACGGTTGAAAAGATCATGGTCAGAGTAAGAGATAGCCCCATTGGTCTGCCAATGTGAGGTCCAGTGGGACCAATGCAAAGCCTTCAGAAAGGCTAGGGCCTGTACCAGGAGACTCTTGGTGCTGTCGGAGGAAGGGGTTCCCATACTGCCACCTATTGATAGAGGAATGAGTGAGGTCTAACTGTCAGCACTTATGCTTAGAGCCAACCTTCGGAGGAGAGAAGCTAGGATATGCTTCTCATTCAATCTGGCAAAGAGACGGTCCATGATCGGCATGATTTTCTCTTCGAAGGTCTTCTCCTCAATGTACATATCATTATCGTAGGTCATCCAGTTCAACCATGGATTGCTGATCCCAGACTTGCAGAGGCGATGGTAAACATACTGTTCACAGACCCGTGCCCATACCTCAACGGAAGAAAAGGCATAGCTCAACTTCCGACTATCCCCACCATTCATCTTGGTGTAGTACTTATCCGCTGCCTCCACTAGCACTGGAGAAAGTTCTGTCTTGTACTTTGCTTCTGTAACAGTTTTGTAGTAGTATGGATGATCTTTGGGAAGATCATACATGCTCTGTCCTGTAAGTTCCTTGATGGCACCTTCCAGAGAGAAATCGTAAACCCCTGGAACCCTATTCTTCCATCGGGTGTAGTCTGGGGTAACCAGAATAGTTTCTATCAGTTCAGGTATCTCAGGGAAATTGCCTGCTATACGGCCAAAATAGGCATTGGGGGTTTTGAACCATGTTGCAGCATAGTCCAGGGTCACTCCAGTCCTACCAAAGATATTCCCGTCTGGGGATCTCCTAGCTTCCTCGGGGTTATCCTGAAGGTTTATCCGGTAGGCTAGAAGCTCATCCAAGTAGTGACTGAGTTCATGTGCCAGGACACCCTCATAGTCCTCCCCAAATGTCACCCTTGGTTGCCATACGTTTCGATCCTCCCAAGCAAAGTAGCTAGCCTTTGCCATGAAACCACTAGATCCCCCGAACCTGAAAGCTAGACCCTTCTTGTGCTTACCGCAGAAACCCTTCCCAAACACCCTCTCCAGGTCTGAGATAGCTCTGGACACCCTGCCAAGGGTCTCTCTTTTCGATTCTTCAGTGTAGCTCCCCAGGAACTCCACATCACCTGTGTCATGTGTAGTCTGGAATTCCTCTACAGACATTGGCTTCCAAGTCAGAGGTTCCAAAGGGATACCATCTCTGATAGCCTTGTTCTTCCCCAACTCATCCATGGACTCCTTGATGTTGTCAAGGAAATACCCGTTAGGGAGAATCTTCCTGTCTACAGCTTCCTGGATGACCCTCTGGAACGAGGGGAGAGTTTTCACCTGATTGAGAACCGTGAGTACCTTCCGCTGCTCACGAGGGATGTTCTTCTTGCCCTCACTGACCATCTTGACATAGTACTTCCGTAGATTGCTGAGTACAAAGTCAGTGGGACCGTCAACTTCCACCTTGGCTTCTCTCTTCAGGATATCCTCAATAGGTTCCTGTACCTGTCCACCCTTGATGATATTGACATGAACTCCAGCCCTACGTTGGGCCTTCAGGAGTATAGCTTGTGACTTCAGCCAGTAGTCACGCTTTTGCTCCAAAGGGATTGTATCATCGTTTGCAGCATCCTTCCAAGCCTTGTCACTACGGATAACCTCACCACGAATCTCGGTTTTCTCCTCTTCGGGCATATCAAACCATGCCCCAGGATTCTCTTCCTCATGGGGGGTGAGTCCCAGACTCCTACCATCCCCTTTACCGAGAAGGATTATCTTGCGGAGAAGTACCTTGACCCCCGTAGGGACTGCCTCCAGCCGAAGAACACTCTTGAAGAAACCAGGGTAGTCAATGTCATACTGAAGGCTTGGGTCACGCTCCTCATCATTGATGTCCATGCTGATTGCTTGTCGAACCACACGGAGCACCAATGGAGATACTTCTTGCCAATGCAATCCTCGGAGCCCCCGAAGGATCTTGGTTACATAGACAAGTGCCTGACGGTCCTGAGTAGGTAGGAGCTTGGCTACCCCACGTAGGGGAGTAGCAATGATCTTGACCCCTGGACCGTACTCCCCAGCTTCACATTCATCTGCGAACTGAAGGCAAGCTACAACGAATTCCTTGTGGAAGAATCTCCGAACGGAAAGAAACTTCCGAACTTCACCCTCAGTGTAGAACGGGTTATTCAGGATGGCAGACTGAGCAATCTGGAGTGCAATACCTGCCGTGACTACTTCCAAGGCAGGAGTAGGCTGCTCTTTCTCAGTAGATGCAAGCACAGGTAGAAGATGCACCCGTAGAGATGGGGTTTGCTGGGCAAGATGGATGAGACTTGACCGGAGGTTCATCATCCTCCGGTGAACATAGGAAAGCTACTCAGTGGTCAGAGAAAACCCCACAGGAATATCAGTGATATCAGTGATAGCCCCACCATGCCAAACAAAGTGGAAAGGTCCGGCTCCATAGGTATCTTCCCCAAGACACTTCTCGGTGATAGCCTTGGCATCACCCAAACCCATCCCAGAGACAGTTCGAACGAATTTGATGTAAGTGATCTTGTTGTGATGAACACTACCATCAAGGGTCTGTGCAGGATTCAAGTGACACAAGAGTCCAGTATCACCACGCTTCCTCTTGGGAAGCGGTGCTGAAATCACAAGATCAGGGGCTACAGGTGAGAATGACTGTGCTAGAACAGGGGTGCCCACATTAAGGGTACCCGGTACACCCTCTGGTCCCGTCATTCCTTGAGAACCCTTGGGCCCTGGAGGTCCCGCCACACCTTGAGGACCCTTGGGTCCAGGAGGTCCAGGGGGTCCCTTGAAGTTCTTGGTATTGATCAGGATAGCCAGATTGTCGAGCTTGGTTTCCAGTGCCCTCTGTTGGGTCTGGACAGCCTCCACCACCCCAACCATCCGGTCCACGGTACGAAGGATCAGCAAGGTCTCATCATGCCGAGAACTCAATGCCTCGGTAACCAAAGCCTCCAGAGTCTCCAACTGAGCCTGAAGAGTTACCCAGTGAGGGTCTTCCTTGAGTGTGACATTCGTTTCAGATGTTACACTAGGATTAGCAGCATTATCCTCAATATCCAGAAGTCTGAGAGCCACATCACCGGGTAGGTTAGAGTGTAGGATGGCAGGGATATCCTTTGGGTCCACACCTTACTTACGGCATGGACCTGGAATCTTAACCCAAAATCGTAGGGACTACAGGTAGGTGTTTAGTCTACACTAGCATCCACCACGTCAATGCTCGGGAGCACATCCACCGGAACCGGGGGGGCATCCTGGGCATCCGTGGCATCCACCTGGGCATCCGTGGCATCCACGGTAGCATCGGTAGTGTCAGGAGTTTCGGAACAGCCGAGGGAGAGGACAACTAGGGTGAAGAGAAAGTACTTCATGCCCCAAGGTGTAGAACAGGCAGACTATTGGTGCAACCCGAATCTGAGAGGGAGATACCGATTTCTCAGTGACCGTACATAGGATGTCTACTTTTGAAGACTCCACCCCTTCACTAATGTCCCTGACCCCAAGGGGTCACATATAGAGGTTTACCATCCCACTTATGGACACTTACAACAGAATTGATCCTAGCACCCCCGGGTCCTGGGGCTTTTCGGATGACAGGTCCAACATACTTCCCCGGAACAGGCATCACATGATCATCACTGACAGACTTTTGAGCAATCTCACGAAGTTCTACCATCTTTGGAGAGGGCAAACCTACAACCTCATAAGTATCAGTCTGTGTTTGATCATAGCCCCAGGAACCAACCAGGATGTCCCCCACTTGAAGGCCATGCTGGAAGTTCTTTCTGGCATCTACCTGCTCTTGCTTGTAAGCTAGAGTCTTCTTTCGGTCATCAATCGTATCCTGGATGTACTTGTCTCTGGGTGTCTCACCCATGAAGCTGTTGTACCACAAAGGCTTCTGAGACTTACCCATGAAGGCAACCGCACCGGGCTTACCCCTGGGAGTGATATAGGTATAGATTTCCAGATCCGTTCCCTGTGTATCCACAGAGACAGCATCCTTTGGGACATAGATACTATGGGGCACAGGCACCCTTCGCATAGCCTTCTTCAGGAGAGGAAGAATCCTGTGACGAAGCTCAGGCTTCTCATGGGCTAGCTTGACGAGTCGGGTACAGAGGGTCATTGGAATTCCTTCATGGAATATGAGGCTAGAGACTATCTACCGTGAAAGGGTCTCAACCAGAGCAGTCCACAGTGGATACCTGTGTTTCACATCCCCATCAGTATGATAACTGGCAAAACTATCGGCAAAAGCTTCTTCCATGTTGTGTTGACCAAATGGAAGTGTGGATGTCTCCCAAGGATTGATACCCAACGCTTCGGCTGACTCTATCAGATTCGAAAGACCAGCCTCGGATTCTACATGGTGCCCAAACTCATGGGTGAGAACAAAATCCTGGACAACTGAGGGCAACTCCCAGAACTTTGGGTAAAGCTCGATTCCCTTAGATGTGTACCTAGCTTCGGGATGACTGCCAGCCCCAGGATGGTCAATCTTTGTAATCCTCACCCTTGAATACTTACGAAGGGCAGAATGACGGGTGAAATACTTCTTCAGCCATGTCTCAAGATTGACTTCACGAAGAGCCCACAGAAATCTGGTTGCTACTCTGGTGTGCATTTATCTTGCCCTTGTGTAAGAGCCTAACATGATCTTACTGACTTCTTTCAAGTCCAATCCAGGATTCAGACTTCCCAGCCGTACCCAGATTCTCCCATAGGCACCCTGAAGCCATCTCTTGAGGTCTTCATCGGAAACACCTAACCGCTTTGCAGTAGCTCCCGCAGATACCGCTAGAATCTCGGCTCTCTCGGCTGCAATGGCTGTCTTGTCACCACCCTTTGCCCGTGCCATCTCATCAGCTTGACCAAACATCCTAATAACCATGGCATCCAGCTTCTCTACCAAAAGATTACCTGCCTCTTTCAACATAGGGAGTAGGTGGGGTCGGAGAGAAGGCTCATTGTGGGCAAGTCGAATAATCTTGGAACGGAGAGTCATAGAACCTCAACGATTGACAGAGATAGGGCAACTAGGGTAAGGTATGACTATGAGCATTCTACTCCTCCAGGCAAACCCTGACCACACTTCATCTTTCAGCTATGTGATGTGTGATTCCATCCACCTACAGGGAATGAATGCCAGAATCTCTGTAAGAGAAGATGACAGTATAGTAGTCTGTTGGAGGTCTGGCACTGAGAAGCTACATCTAGTCCTGAGAGGGGACAACAATGTAGAGTGCCTGTCTGACAAGAATGTGTCGGAGGTAACAGGTCCCATAGAAGTCCTGGGTGTCCTTACCAGGGTCACCATTGGGGGAACCTGCATCCTACTCCATGACCACATAGCCCGTAGGACTCACGGGATTCTCGTCTTCAAAGACCCTGATAACTTTGACTCCAAGGGTCTAGTCATCAGAGCTTTCAGAGATGCTTGCCAAGGGCCCTTCAAGTTCTATGAGAGTGCCCTGTCTCCCCCTCCATACAACAGGCAGGAACTCAATCGGGCTCTGGAGGCTTGGTTGACCAAGCCTTCCAACCTTGAGGACCAAGCTCCGAAGGTAGTCAGTACCCTGAAGAGTGCATGGGAGACAAGTAGGGCCTGATGGAGACTAACCTGTAGGTGTGGATTGCAGCAAATCCAACAGTCCGGTCGATTCTGTAAAAGGTCCGTAGTACCCTACATATTCATATCTAGGTTGGGTACTTCTCCCTTGTGAGGGAGTATGGTGCATCTCGGATTGCTTCAGCACATAGTCCCACAGTAAGTGCAATGTTCCGGGGTTGCACACCAAGACAGCAACCCCATCGGGTATCGCTTTATTCTTCACCCAATCATACATCAGCGACCAATCTTCCAAGTCCCACTTTGTTGACCCGTAGCCTGCTGTCTCTGGATAAGGAGAGTCCAGGTACACCAAGTCCCCTGGACGGGACCTGCTAACCGTCTCTTTCCAATTACCCCGAACATACTCCTCACAACCCCAGCCGGAACCATAAGACTCCTGCAAGCGTCTTAGCAAGAAGTAGGGGTCCCCACCATTCCTGGCTGTGTTGATTGGGGTTGCAAAAGAACCGTCATCATTGGTCTGCCATCTATTCCCCCAAGCTGAATAAAGGCACACCATGAATCGAAGTGCTTTGTCCCTATCGGACAAACCATCAAAGTCTACATCTTTCAAGTCACGGTAGTACTGGATACGTTCAGGGGTGACATCTTCCAAAGTGGGTGCCTGCACCCTCCCCATAAGCCAATACTCTTGGGCTGACATCAACCAAGGATTCAGGTCACCTACAATCTGTGGGGTACTTGGAAATAGACTGCGGACATAACGGGAAACTACCCCTGAACCCACAAAGGGTTCAATCCATCTACCAGACCCTCCCCAACCAAGGATGTAGTGCTCTAAGACAGACAGCATCCTAGTCTTTGCCCCGTTCCAGGGAAAGGGTGGGGGTTTCATGTTCTGTACAGTACCCTGGAACCCCAAATAGCCGGGAGCCCGGCTCCTTTTGAGAACCGGGCTTCCGGGGGGTTCTACTCAGTTAGAGAAACTAGGCAGGTATTCCGCTATCAGCGGGTTACCGTGAGCCTTACGAGGCCCCTGGGGTTGTACGCCCCAATACCCAAATTCTCAAACACCGAGAAGCCGATGGTGCGTGCCTTGGGGTCGTCTGCGGAGAGGACCGTGAGCTCAGTGCGGACGGGAATCCGGCCGAACATCTCGGGTTCGCAGCAAACGTAGATCGTTCCAACCGGAACGAGCCTGGAAGTGATGATCTGGGCTCCCCAGAGAGTGGCCTGGAGGCCAGTCTTCAGGAGAGTTGCCTGACTCTCGATATCCAGGATGTCACGGCCGAACTTCCTCACGTCGGCGTAATCCCTTGCGTTCATGTAAACACGGGCAACCCGGAGGTCGTGCCGCTCGATGAGTGCAAAGGCATCAGCCAGAACCGCACCATTGACCGGAGCGATGACCGGCACGTCAGGGTTCGTCCCACCGGGGAGGGAATCGAAGCCGTTGACTGCGATGGCATCGAGAACTGCGAAGACTCTCTCGTCTTCCGCAGCCTGGATCTGGGCACGGGCAAGATCCTGAGCCCGCTCGATCAGGTCAAAGCGACGTTCTTTGATCTGGGTGAGAGGAATCTCAGGGTTCGAAGCGACTTCGAACAACGGAAAGATCACCCTACGGGGCTTGGTGATTGCGAGGATGTTCTCCCCTTCTTCACCTACCACGTATGCGGTCACATCCGGGTCCTTGTCGTAGATCGGGAGCGCACCATCAGGAAGCTGCTCAACCAAGAAGGTCTTGCGGCCGACTGCGGTGTAGTCACGACGAGTACGAAGGGGCTGGGTCATGGAAGCAGCAAGCTTCGCACGGCCAGTTGCCGTCTTCAGGTACTCAGAGATGATCTGCTGCTTGACAGCGTTGCTTACGGGGGTAGTCATTGTACTTTCTCCTCTTCCTATTCCTAGACCCTCTGGTCGTAGATCATCTCAGGAAGAGCCGTATCGGCAACGACCTTCAGGATACCCAAGGGGGTAGACATGGGCAAAGTAGCACCATCAACCGGGAGATTCACACCGTTGGTGACTTCCAGGGAGAAGTCTGCAATGTCCATCGTGACGAGTGCTGCCGCTGCCGTATTCAGAGTCCTACGGGGCATCAGGTACCCGTTACACGAAGCGATGAGCACGTTGCCCACCATGTACCGGATGGTGTCGCCCTGAGCACCACCAGCTACCGCTGCGAGAATCTGTGTCTCGTAGAGGGAGTTCCCGTAGCAACCCAGGCTAGACACATAGGGTGCCTTGCCGGATGCCGCAGCCGGGATATTCTCGTAGGCATTGCCTACTGCTGTGTTGATGAAGACACCAACGGGACGCACCATCTCAGCCTGGAGGGCTGTGATGCCTGAAACTGCGACGGTGACCGGGCCACCAACGTAGTTGCTACCGACATCGGGGCGCATGAACGCTACCGAGCCAGAGAGAATCCCACGAGTCGTGGGCTTCATTCCAACTGCAAGGGAGATCGTCCCCGCAGCCGTAACGATGGGTGGATTCGTCTGAGTGAAACCATCGGGGGTCAGGGCACATACGGTGTTACGAACACCAACGTGCAGGAGCCTGAGAGCCGAAGAAGACTCAGTAAACCCACCGCTTGCCTGTCCAATCATCGGCATGACCAGTCTCCTTGCCTTTGATCCCTGTTTCCAGGATCAGCGGTGATTCAGGTTCGTCAATCACCATGATTGCGAACACCTGAAGTGGGAGTACAACTCCCGTAGTGACTAGGTGAGGTTATGTAATGACTATTGAGAGAAATCGACAACGAGGTCGAAAAAACGATCAGGGATGGTGAGGGGGTTGGAAAGGGAGCGGGAAGGGCTGGGTGTCTATAGAGACACCAAGAGACTAGCGTCCGAAGACTTCACTCACGTCCGGGGCAGATTCCCAGAGCTTGGAAAGTTCGTCCACTTCGTTCTTGCCAGAAGCCGTCTTGGCAACCGCACCCAGGGTCTTGGGACCTGTGGAAGGCTTGCGGGGCTGGGGACGGAGGGCTGCTTCCTTCTTGGAAGCATCCTTGTCCTCTTCGGGCTCGGGCTCGGGCTCGGTCTTCTCTTCGGGCTCTTCGGCTGCCTTCTTCTCCTCGGGCTCAGGCTCACCCTCGGGCTTCTCTTCACCGGCACACTTGGGGGTACCCATGCCGTACAGAGCAAGAAGGTCGTCCTCAGTGGGCTCTACGTCCATGAGGCCCATCGGGTCGGCATCCACACCACAAGCTACAGGAGCCATCGGGGCTTCAATGCTTGCTACGGGAGCGGGGGGGGGAATAGGAGCCGCTACCGGGACGGGCTTCTCTTCCGTCATCTCGGCAAGCATCTGCTTCTCCTCTACCGTGAGGCCCTCATCTTCAGTCTGGGGAGCCTGCTCTTCGGCCAGCATTGCTGCCAGCATCTTCTCTGCCGCTTCGTCCTCATCTACTGCCGCTGCCGCTGCCATTGGAGGAACGGCAGGAGCCTCCCCACCACTAGTGGGGCCCATCGGTGCGTTCTGGTCACTCTTCTTGGAGGAGAAGATACCACTGGCAAAGGACTCACCCATGCCCATCACTACATCCTGACGGGTAATGAGGCCATCCCCATCCGTGTCAAGAGCGGCGAAGATTTCAGGGGACCCTGCCCACTCATCAATGGAAATGACATCATCGAGGTTGATGTCATACACGTCGAAAGGGCCGTGTGCTTCCTTTGCTTCGGGCTTCTTCTCTTCGGGCTTGTCTTCGGACTTGTCTTCGGGCTTGTCATCACCAGCAAGGAACGAAGTCGAGATCCGGGCCAATGCTGCCTGAATCTGACGCTCCGAGAGGTTCATGAAGTCAAGGGCCTGATCTTCAACCATCGAGGCAGTTGCCTTGCGGCCGAGCATAGACTGAGCCATCTGGATACACTTGGAAGCCTTGCGTTCCATTGCAGCCCGCATCTCCATGGCCGCACGCTTCGCTGCCGGATGAGTCGGAGCTTCCTGGTAGCCGGGCATAGCCGGGGCTTCACTCTGCTTGTACGGTCCCTTGGTAGGGTCCTCTGCCCATGCAGACGTATCACCATTCTTGTAGTCATCCTTGCCGGGATCAGCAGGAGGAGCCGCTGGGTGAGTGGGCTTCTCCTGGTAACCGGGGATAGCAGGGGGATCAGAAGCGGTGCGGTCGGTCCAGGTAGTACGCTGACGGGTCATTGGAAACTCCTTGGGTGAACGAGAGGCAGTTTGACTGCCACAGGGTAGTCATTGGAATAGGGCCGATATTCACATTCAAGTGAACTAAGATGTCGATTTCTCTCTCAGTGCCAAGAGTTTCGCCATCCTAACCAGAACTGTTGCCTCTTGGGTTGTGGGCTCTCGGCCCATCGTGAACTCACAAGCCTGGAGGAAAGTAGTCAGGGACCGGAACCCGGTAGGAGACCCTACCATCCCTGCCACCTTGTACAGGTCACTAGCGATCTTGATACCCTGCGAATTGTTCAGGGCTTCTAGCTTGAAGATGAAGTCATTGTCAGAGCTTGCAGTTCTAACAAGTTTCTGAACCGTAGCCTTGTATTGGGCTACCTTGGGGGTACTTCCAGTGATCAGAGTTGCTTGGGGAACCAACTTAGGAGTATGCCCCACTACCTTCACACTAGCCTGACTCACCAAGGTATCGTTGGGGGCATCAGAAGAAGGAGCCGCAGGGTTAGTATTCCCATAGGGGGCAGACCCCCCATTCATGGCATCCTGGACTCTCTTCTTGACCCTATCCAGCATCTTCCCGTAAAGCTCATCTTCCATGTCCTTCAGAGGATCAGGCTTGGCTTCAGGGGCAGGTTCCGTAGCAGGAGCATCAACTCCCTCATCCTCAAACTCCTGTGCTACACAGGAGCTTGCTGCCTTAGCTAGACCCTCTGGGAGATTAGAGAAGTCATTCTTGGGCAAGGTCTTCGGGATACTGAACATTTTCTTCCCACTAGGAGAGAAAGCTGAATCCCCTACCACCTTGACAGGACCACGAGCTACGGCACCTGTAAAGGCTGGGATCTTCACCCAAGATCCTTCCACAAAGACCACACCCCCTGTTGCATCCTCTGTCTCATGTCCACAGAGTTCCGCAATCTGATGCCTCTGCCCCATCTCATCAAAGAATATATTGCCCTTCAGGTGACGGATGCAGTTACAGAACTCCGTCTCATCTGAAGCCCAATTCCCACACTTTGTACATGTCGTACTCTGTGTAGTGCAACCCATAGATAGGGAATCAAGAGCACCGGATTCAATGTCCTGGATGAGTTGAACATGCTTACGGTCATTAGCTACCAGGATGTCCACGTACACAGAGGGGCCAATGTCCCTGGCTACAGCATCAATGATCCGACCCTTGGAGAGCTCCTCAATCTGAACGTGCTCCACGAAACTGTGAGCACCGATCAAAGTAGGGTAGGACTTCAGGAGTACCGGACGAGACCACGCATCAGAGTTATGAACAGCGATCCCCCCTGCGATATAGGAATTGTCCTCTTCTACCTCAAGGTTATGGACCTTGCCCTGGTACTCCACAACCTCTACAGATTCTACGATCTGGAGGCAGTAGCCATTCAAGAACCGGAGATCAGGTACCTTCTGGACCTCACCATGGGATTCCAGAAATGCAGCATAGGCACCCTCATATTTGGTACCTTCCAGTAGATCATTCAGATAACCAGCCCCGCAGGATAGAGTCCACCCCTGGGTCTCTTTGGTGGGGTCTGAAACCACAATCGGTTTACCGTCCACTACCAATCGTTTACGGCCCTCCAGGACAGCAAAGGTCCACTGGGGGGCCACCCCCAACCTATGGAGGATCAAACGTACTTGGTTGATCAGGGATACACTTGCGGAACTACCCGTCAAGCGGGCATCCCCAATCTTGGAAGTAAAAAAACTCCCATCCCCCTCAAACCACCCCTTGACTACCTCTTCCTGTACCTGATGTGAGGCACGGAGGAGATCCTCATGCAAACTCTTGGTCTTTGACCCATCGCCCAACACCCAACGAGAGAAGAACTCCACCAGGGGCCTATTGGTCTTGGTCGTGACCACAATCCCCTTATCAGTCTGATGATACCTGATAGTGCTGTCTGCCCCAAACTCTGACTTGAGGAGAGAACATACAGTTTTCGCTAATGTATTCTCCTCACTCAGGTTGAAGGCAAAGCACACCCCTACCCTCTCATTGTCCTTACGGGAGTCCAGTTCATAGTAGCCTTCCGCAAGAAAGAGCCCGAGAAGCCTAGCTTGGCCCGGTGTCAACCCCACAGAGACATCCCCATCCAGGATGGGTGTGGCTACAAAATCCCAATGATCCCTCACCTGACCAACAGGTACGAATTCTCCCCTCTTCTCAGTCAGAAGATCACGTTTAGGGATTCGCTTGCTGTAATAGCAAGCCCCACTACAGTAGAATCTGTCCAGAAGGTGGGAAATACACTTGCTGGCATGGTGGATATTGGACCCGCACTGAATACAGGCTTCCTGGGGGCGGAACACGAAGAATGGGTGTTCCCGGGTTACATATAGTCTCTCGTTACACCCACGGTACTTCAACCCCAGAAGTGCCCCATCAACCTGATGGCTATAGGTCTGGAGAACTTTACGTGCCCTTCCTGTATGAGTCAGAACCTCATCCCCCACCTGTACCTGCTCAATGGGCTTAACCGTCCCATCTGACATTGTAATGGATGTGCCAGGAATGAAGCAGTTATTGTTGATCCATTTTTCGCAGTCAGCTTTGACCCGGAAGTCAGCATACTTCCGGTTGATCTTCTGACCATCAAACTGAATCATGCCCAGCTTGGTACCGGGAGTAGCAACCGTATCTACCGAAGCTACCAGAGTTGCGTGAGTGAGAAGGTACTTGGAAGGGTCAAATGACTCCCCAAGAATATCAGAAGCTTGCTTCACCAAGTCCCTGTCCAACCGGGTAGACCCGGATGCTACACGGACATCATCCCATACTCCATCCCGGAGCTTGGGAACGGTGACCAGAGCTCTTGCAGTTCTTAGGAAGGCCATGGACTTACCCCAAGATCAGTTCAGACGGACGTATAAGGAATAGGCAAGTAGGGCAACACAGGAGCCTCTCACTCTTGCCGTTCTGCCTTGTGTACACCGTCTTCCGAAGGATGGGCTTTTCCTGGCACCGGGGGCAGAAGAAACCCTCGGCTTCAGATTCGTCTCTAGTAGCCCGGTACCTACGGTCTGGGGCACCCCAGTAGAGTGCTCGGACGTGCCTGGAAGCTACCTTCTGGACTGACTCCCGGAGAGGAATCGGATACGGACCCCCTGGAACAGACACAGAGGTCCGGTTTCCCGGCACACTGTCCACTAGGCTGTCCACATAGGGGTCTGTATCGTTGGGGTCTACCTGAAGGTCTTCCACTGGCATTCGAGAGGCCCCGTGGGGGAACTGGACATCCACCATCCCAATGGCAGGGAACACAGCTACAACTGTGCCCCCTTGGGCAAAGTTACCACCAATGGTAGGAGCTACACGGTCCCCTACATGGAACCCAGTAGCCCTAGCCTGATAGTCCACATAGGATGTTGCAGTACGATCTTGCACGGGAGCCTCATTCTGACTGAACAGACGGAGAGCTACTCGTCTAGGTCGTACTCTGCGTCGTCATCGGTCTCGGACTTCTTGCTGGCTTCCTTCTTCTCTTCGGGCTCAGGCTTGGGCTCTTCCTTGTCCTCGCCTGCCTTCTTGCCAGCATCCTTCTTGTCCTCGGCCTTGTCTTCCTTCTTGTTCTCGGCCTTGTCTGCCTTATCATCATCCTTCTTCAGCCAAGGGGGAAGTTCTCCCGCAGACTTGCCGCCCAGGAGAGTTGCAAGCTTGGCCGCAACAACAACGAGTTCCTTGGCCGTCTTGGCAACCTGAGTGCCATCTACGGGAGGATCAGCTACACCATCACTGAGCTTGCCTGCTTCCTGCTTGGCAAGAAGCTGCTCCTTCTCTACCTGGGTGAAGTGACCGTTCATAAACGGCTCATCTGCATCCTTGACCTGGGGGCCCGGAACGACCTTGCCGATAGTGCTGGGATCAAACCCTGCAACCTTGGCAATTCTGTCTGCCAGGAGGTCACACCGATAGGAGAAGTCCTTGGCTACCTTCTCAGGGATGCCGAGACGTTCATGGTGCTTTTCCAGAGTTGTAGCTAGCTTGTCAAGATCGTTCGTGACCCGACGTACTGCGTTTGCTGTAACCTTCTTCATGGTTTTCCTCTCCAGGACTTGGAACACCCACAGGGGTGATATTCGCTACTAGCGTGTAGAATATAGTAAGTCTAACGTCACCAATCAGCTAACTCCGGTTCCGTAGAAAGGCTGAAAGCATCCTCATCGTCCTCATAATCCCCTTCTACTAACCCATGCACAAGGGATCGAGCCATATTAGGTTCTTCATACCCATCCTTCTCTATAGCCCTGTTGATGGCTCTGATCCTCTCCAACTCAAAAAGGTCATTGTCCTCTTTCGTAGGAACCTCACCCTTCTTGAGCTTTTCAAGACGCTCCTCATACTTCTTCTGGTAATCAGGGTCCTTATTCAGAATATCACTTTGCTCCGCTGCTACTTCTTCCGGTGTTTTCTTTGCTCTCTCTTTCTTAGGAGTCATGCTCTTCACAGCCGCAGAGAGAACACCTGCATCATTCATCCAAGCATTCCAGAACATTGACCGAACACTGAGTTGCTGTTCAGGATTCAGAGTACCAGACCTAAACATCTTCAAAAGCTTATTGTATGGGTGATTCCCTTTTCCTGAATAAGAACCTTCAATGATAGCAGCTAGAGTGTCATCATCAATACCACCATCCTCACCTAGGTCTCTTAGAAACTCCCTGCTTGGGCCTACCCCTGCATTGATGATATCAGTGCCGCTATCCAGAATTTCCCTCCCAAACTCACCACCCATACCCTCATTTTTACCATCCCCATGAAGGGTGCGAACCAATGCAATTGTATTTTGTGATGGGGCAGGCAGTTCACGGATGTCAGGTTGATTCTCTCCAGCTATGATCGAAGCTAAGTATACATCTCCTAAATGTGCCTTCAATTTCTGTATCTGTTCTTGTGCCTTGGGGTCATCTTGGTCCAATTTGGAGATGCCACTCCTAATACTTTCAATGGCTTTAGTCCTGATCTTCTTACCTTCTTCAGGACTCTTCCCATCCTTACCGTGAATCATGTCACGGAAGTTTCTACTCCTGGGAGTCTTGACCGTCGGGCCCTTCCACTTCTTATCCGCACCTTTTGGCTTAGAATCTTCCGGGAAAGCCTGATCGGACTTGGGCTTCTCTCCCTTGGGCTTCTCCCCTTCAGATTTCTCAGGCTCCTTCGGTGCTTCACCCTCTGTAGGTGCCTTCGGCTCCTCTCCAGGAGTCCCTGTAGCTGGAGTTTTCCCCTTGGGAGTCCCAGGCTCGGGTTCTGGCTTAGGCTTAGGCTTAGGTTCTGTCTCTGTCGGAGGAGTCTCAGACTTGGGTTCTGGCTTAGGTTCCGGCTTAGGCTCGGGTTCTGGCTCTGGCTCCTTCTTAGGTGCCTTCCCCTTGTGAGCCTTCTCTGCCTTCAGTCTAGCCTTCTCAGCATTCTTAAGCTCCTTCTCCATACCTTGGAGGTCATCAGTTGAGTCACTGAGAGTGTAAGCATCCTCAGTGAATTCCTCCATAGTCACTGGTGGGTCCAAGCTATCAACAAGGACTTTGACTTCAGCTTCTATCTTTGCTCGTTTCTTTGGGTCGGAGGTTTCAATAAACCTCTCAGCTACATCAGCAAGATCACTCTTGATGCTCTTGTACTTACTTTCGAGTATGTTTACCTTGTCTTGGAGGGTCTTATGATTGCCCTGGAGTTCCTCTACTTTCTTGGTAGCCTTTTCCAGAACTGACCCAGTATCTTCATCATCTTCACTAGCATCCCCACTACCCGTGGCGAATGCCTTAGCTTCATCCTTGGAGTCAAAGGTCTTGGCTGTGCCCTCAGAGTTGATACCCCTCCAGTTCTTCTCCTCAGTCTGCCAATAGTCACCAGACTTATGCTCAGGGGCATCTTTGATACCCACTACTTTTGGGGGAGGGGATACTTCCCCAAGTTTTACCAAGAACTTATGTGCCACCCTCTTGAAATTCAGAGTCAAGTCTGGGTCGGTCTCAGCAGACTGCCCCCCAAGGTCACCATCTCGATCAGGGTCTACTCGATGATCCCGTAGGTCTTGCCGAGGGGGCTTCTTCTTAGGATCAGGTTTGATGAGGTCTTTCGCTGCCTCATCTTCACGTTCCCCATCACTCTTAGTGGCAACTCTAAAGACTGCATCTGCATCTGACAGGTAACCCCCGTCAATGAGGGACCTGTACAAGGCTTTCAGCATCAGAGCCTTGTTTCTCTCTGTCAGATAGGGACTAACATCCTTCCAAGTGTCATTAGTGAGAAGAATGTACCTGATGAACTCCTGACCCTTGAAGTGATCTGCAAATTTGGGAGCCATCTCCAATGCCTTATCCACAAATTCCTGCATATATGCACGAACTTCATGGGGGTCATTGTAGTATTTCTCTGGGTCAATGTTCCTGGGAACTTCCCGGGTAGTAGCCCTGTTCTTCTGTTGTATATCCAGAACGTGGGTCATCTCATGTAAGAGCATCTGTCGGAAGTCCCTAGCCATGAACTCGACCGACTCCCGAAGTGCCTTCGTTGTGTACCTCCCATTCAGGTTCAAGACGATAGCTGGACGGGAACCCATTGACCCCTTGCCCCCCGATAGAAGGAGTTGTGGACTGTCACTCACAACGCTGGTGACCCTGAGTACTGGAACCAGGATGTTCTTCCCCTCAACCCCTAGGGCATCTGAGAATCTGTCCAGGTCTTTCTGAAGTACAGCATGATTGGGTGCCAACTGGCCGAGGGGCTCATCCTGGGGATGACGCCTTCCCAATTCTCGCTTCAAGTCCACGATCAAATCCTGGACTTCGGCATCAATGAGACTCTTGTCAATCGGGATGGGCCTGGAAGCGATCTTGAACGACTTAGGGACTGCCCCATCCTTCAGATAAGTGTCTTCCATACCGGGCACTAGATACTGGGACCTGAGCGTAGCAGGCTCATGTCCTACAACCTCTGCCGTCTCTTTTAGTGCCTTCAGGAACTCATCCTTCAGGAGCTTCTTACGTTCCTTGGGATCAGTGGGTAGAGCCTTACCATTCTTCCGTGCCTCACCAAGCTTCTGACGCATGGTATCATTGGCATGGAACCCACGGATGTCCTTGGCAGTAATATCAAATGGCTTCAGGTAGGAGTTGACATGCTCTGCCGTTAGGTCAAAGTCTTCAACCTGAAGAACCTTGTCATTCGGCTTCTTGCCCTCAGTGTACTCCTTCAGGAGTTTGACAACTGCCCCAGTGTCTACTGTCTTTTCATGCTTGACACCGGATTTCCCCACGTATTTGATAACAGCCTTTCCCTTGGGGAAAGTGACATGTTTCACTTTCCAGCCTGTGACTCCAAAATGACCCTCACTAGCTGACTCATCATTTCCGATTCTCTCACAAGTTTCATCCATGAGAGCTACAGCGAGAGCCGTGAGCTTGGTCTCCTCACTACCAGAACTCAGGTCTTTACGCACCTTGGCACGAACTTCGGAGATGCCCTTACGAAGCTTCTCCACCTGTTCAGCCTTCTCCTTGTTCCTCTTTGCTACCTGCCTAGGGCCGTATTCATAGTGGACGTTCCCCTCGGAGTCCTTCTTCTTGTCTATGTACTTGCCCCACTTGTCCAGGAACAGACCCGCAATCTTCACTGGGGACGCTATCCTTGGGGTCCACAACTGGGAGGCTACTCGACCTTCGGGAGTAGTATGAAGTTTCACTCTTGGGATGATATCCGGGAAACCCCAGATTTCCATCTCATCAAAACTCCAAGAACCACCCGGTACTTCTCCCTTGTATTCCTCAGTCAACCCTGTGAGGTACTCCAGAGTGACATGGGGACGGTAGATCAGAGGGAAACTATCAACCACTTCAAAGTTTGCATCAAGGAGTGCCTGACGGAGATTCCACTTAAGGGCAGAAAGATCCTTGTCCATCTGGACAAGATCAACAGCTACTCTTCTTTCCTTATCAGGATTGACAAAGTACTCCATTCCTATCAGCGTAGCTGTGACAGGTCCACGGAACTGCGTGAACGTAGCCTGAACGATCTTCAGGAACTCAGTCCTACGTCCGACCGGAATCTCCCCTACATACAGAAAGGTGACATGAGGGGGAGAATCGTCCTCTTCTCCAAGGGGAGGGAACCTGGAAGCCATCTCATCCGGGAGAGGTATGAATAGTCCAACACCCATTTTAACCCCCTACCGGGTCTGATGGAGATGATAGGCAATACCCATTTTCATCTACATCACAAAGCTCGATACCATCATCTTCAGTGGCATCCACCCAAACCATGTGGACAACATTTTGAACCACGGCATCCAGGTCAATGAAGTCATGGTCCGGTTCTGGACCAGAGTCATACATAGAGATGAAAGCAAACTGTGTCCGTTGATCTTCCGGGAGTCCCCGTTCTGCCACAGGAACATTCCAGTCCTCAAACTCAGGGATAGCCTTCAGGCTGGTATCTACCAGGGAGTAAAGTTCCCTTCGGTCGTTGAACCAGAGAATCTCCTGCCTACCTATTGTCTCTGCCTTGGGACGGAGAATATCTGAAAGCTTCTGGATTACAACTTCCAGGTTCTCTGGGAAGTCATAGGGAGACTGACGAATACCCCACAAAGCTACGGCTCCTGTGATATGATTCAGGAACACCATAACCTTTTCCCGCTCGGCCTTGGCTACCCGTGCCATGTGGGCATCTGCCACAAGGCTAGCCAAGGTGAGCTTCATAGATCCGACCTTCAACCCCGCTGCGGGTGATCCCTCCAGGAATACCATTGGGAGCAAGCCCTTCCTGAAGAGTCTCACTCGTTGAGCAATGTACCTGGGGGACCTCATCCCCACTTCCCACTTGATCCCTAAGTTCCTGATAGCCTCTGCCAACGGGAAAATGGTCTTCCATTTCCCTGTCTTGTCCAGGGAATTCCCTTCCTCAATGAAGGCTTCGATAGTGATAAAATGCTTACGAATACAGTCCCTACAGTGCTTTCCAGGGTCATTCAGGTGGTCCTCCAAGAGAACCATCTGTTTGCAAGCTTCCCTGAAACAGAACTCAGGATTGTGTATCGGCAGAAGAGCCGGTAAGTTGGTTGGGTCGAGGATACAGGAATGTTTCCGCATTTGGAAGTCCTAACGGACTGGTGGGATAGGGAGACTACCTGCTACCCGAATCTTCCACCACCCTCATCAGGCTTCTTGTACTTGAGCTTCAAGTACTCAGCGATCCTCTCCACTACATCAGAATTCTCGGCAAGGTTCCTACCGGCTTCAGTGTAGATACCCCGGAGAACTTCATTGAACGTGGAGTCATTCAGGGTAAACACATCCCGCATGAGCTTCTCGTTCGTAGCCGTGGGGTCAATGTTCAGGAGTTCCAGGATGATATCAATATCCAGAGAACCCTTCTGATAGAGGTTGAACAAAGCATCGAAGGTATCAGCATTGTCCCGAAGGGCAAGACGGGTGAAGGTAAGGGTTGGGACAACCACTTCTTCATTCCCATCCTCATCGAGCTCAATGAACCCCATGCGCTTACACATGGGAGCCAGCATGTTCTGTTCAACCATCTCCTGGAGGATTTCCCGCAGAAGCATGAACCGGGTGTTGATAACCTCCAGATTGATCCTGTCACCGGAGTAGCTGGACTCCCCAGACAAGAGAGATTCAGTGACCCCCAGACCGGCATACAACTGCCTATCTGTCTGGTCATACTCAGTCGAGAGTTCCAGGAGACGCTGACTAGACCCCATCTCCTCCCAATTGACCTGGAAGTTGGTGATGATGGAGTAGTCCGGGTCCATCAGGGCCATATCCACCTGATCCCGGAGGTTCTCTACATCTGCCACATCCATATCTTCGGCATAGACCAGCCGAATAGGAGTCATGTGGCGAGAAGCAATCTGTGTCTGGGACTGACGGAGCTTATCCCGATAGACCAGGGTACGAATGCAGTTATGGACTACGATCCCACCGGCTACTAGAGTCTCATCATCCTCTACATCAAAGGAATAGACCGGACCCTGATAGTGGAACCGTTCCACTTTATCAAGGGTATGTGTTGTCCAACGGTCATCCTTCTTGAAGTACCCAAGTCTGATCTTCTCTTTGTAGCCCTGAAGGTAGGGCTTCGTGGCACTTGACCACACAGAGAAACTAGACATCCGGGCCATTGTAATAGGTGAATGAGTACGGAGCACATAAGTAGTGAAAGCCCCGTAGGAATAGGTCTTGTCCCTAACACGGGATACCCTAGGGTGTGCTTTGGGGAACTTTGCACGCCCCCCTATAGGCTTCCCCCCCACTACCTTCTTCACCTTACGGGAACTCTTACGGCTCTTCCACCGATCTACCGAAAGGTTCAGTCTCTTACACACCAGATACAACTGCGAAGTCAAAATTGCATCATGGAGATGAAGCTCCATAAGCTTCTTCCCAATGGTTTCTACCCTACCGCTACTGTCAAGAATACCCCCCAAAAGTGCCAGAAGGTACTTCTCTCGGACCCCAAACATCCAGTCAGGAAGTATCTTGGACTTACCATACTGGAAGTGTTCGTGAATCCAACGAGCCAGTAGGGCATCCGGCAACTTGAGAGTAGTGTGTGCCCCAGAGTCTTCAATCTCTATGGACTCTTCCCCAAAGACATTCTGGAGAGCTTCCTTGAGCTTGAGGACACAATGGGAGTGCTTCTTGTCTATCCACCACTCAGTTACATACTGGGCTGGTGAAGAATAGGTGGGGAGTTTCACCTTCCCCTTAGCTACCCATGCACCCAGGATGTAGCAGAGGTCTTCGGTCATCTTGAAGGAGACAGTATGAGGGGCAACTGCATGTCCCCAGGCAAAGGCACCAGGAGCCGGTAGGAACTCAGGATAGGCAAGGCCCCCTGGGGAAGCCCTGCACATCGAGTTCTCCCAATGGTCTGCTAGATCGAACCGGAGGGGCACCTTACGGTCATGTGTACGGATATGACTCTCCCGTACCTTGTCCCCAGCCTTGATGTCCCCAGCCAGGACTTCTTCTTCCTGACCCTCTGCGTTGATCCTTATGATCTTGTGATCTTTGGTGAAGCAGATAGGGTCACGGAGAGAGATAGAATGGATTGTGATACCCACAACCTCTTCATCTACATTCCGAGTGCCCTTAGAAGCTTTACGAAAGCGACCTTTCCCTGTCAGGAGAAGATCAGTGTTCACATCCACTTGCTCAACCGGGATATTGACAACCAAACCCTGCCGATTGACCGTGATAGGTGTTCCAGGAAGAATACAGCGTTCCAGGACCGAATGGCCCCTGGGCTCATACTGTGACTTCTTCCTTGCCATGTAAAACACAAAACTCCCGGATTCGGGGTCTGTGTTCAGAGGAATGTTTTCCCCTTTCCGAATGGAATCCACAACCATTGAGGGCATGGAATCCACGATCCGTTGGGCCTGGGGGTCTCCAGCTTCGGCCTTGTGGATGATGTCTTTGGTCTTGCTATCAGGAACCAGTTCAATGAGTTTCTGGTCAGTGAAAGGATAGCTCTCCATGTGAATCTGTTCCGGGGGCAACACCCGAATTGCAGACCAACCATGGTAGTTTCTCTTCAACCACTTGACCGCACGCTCATTGGCATCCTGTCGATCTTGCCACTCTTCCGCAACACTTCCGTCTTCCTGAAGTACCCTGAATATCTCCTGAGTGATATCCTGGGGCATGTCTTCAGAAGCATCCTCACAGAAGATGAATACCTCACCCAACAGGTTGTAGTCATGGACGATTTCGATGAGACGATGAAGAAGTCCAATCTTCTTCGCCCACTTTGCACAAAAATTCAAGGATCTTTGTGCAATGTCACGATTCTTAGCCTTGGGCATACCAAGGCGAACCTTAGACAGAGGAAGTTCTGTCTGTAGGTCCAGAGCTTGGCCTACGAACGGATCAGCCCCGTAGAAGAACCGGAAATAGTTCCTCTTTTCATCGAGGGACTGAGGGAGTTCCAGGAAGTCTGTGGAGAGCTCAGGGCTGTAGAAATTGCCCCCAGAACCCTGGACAGAACCACTCACTGAAGGATAAGCCACCTTGGATCGAAGAAACCCTGTGGCAATCTTCGGGGGCTTCCCTACCTTCACACCCTTCCGGGGAGGTACTTTCCCAACAGTTACCGCTTCAGTCTTATCAGTCTTATCAGCCATAGTCACCTAGTCATTCTTAGCAATCAGTTATTCATCTTCGGACTCAGTGACTACGGGAGGGGCTTTAGGCTTTGGCTCCCTTCTAACAGGTGGGGGTGCGTTTGGGTTGAGGTCCGGGTCTTCAGTATCATAAGGTGCCGCAACCCTACCCACACCTTGCAGACTACCCAGGGTCCGTTCAAGAGACCTCCTGACCATCAGAGCCCTACGCCCAGAAGGATCTCCAGGGGTAGGTCCGGGAGGCACTATCCGAATAGCTTGTCGGAGAGCTTGCTCGGCTTTGGACATACAGACAGAAATTTCTCTATCTGCATCTGACCGGGCAAGGGTAGCCCTTAACCTAGACATAACTTCACCTTACCACCGTAGAGATGGGGTCAGATGTCCATATTTGATGGCAATAGTAATGATCTTCTTGAGAAGAAGGATGTCCTCAATAGAACCTTCAAAGACCCCTTCCCACGATCCCCCAGCCTTGACAAAGACCCGTGATACCTTGTCATACTCAGTAGGAATATGAACCACCTTGTTTGGATGGACAGATTCAAGGATCTTACGGATGATCCTATGATCAGACCTGACAGGACTGGTGGGAGTGAGGCTTGCTGTGCGATTCATCTTCCACGCTTCCTACCTGCCAAGCCACCCGTACCCCCCATTCCAGACCAGCCACTCCTACCACTAGGGACACCCATTGCAGGAAGTCCACGGGGAGCCATTCGAGACTCATGGCTCCCACTAGCAAGAATTCGTTTCCGAGCCTTCATTGCACCAGAGGGGGTACGGGGCACCTGACCATTGTCCATGAACCGAGAGGTTCCTCCTGCATGTGTGATATAGGATGGTTTTCCAAGTACGTTGGATGCAGCCCACACCATTCTAATCAGAGCATCAGAACGGTCATCATGCTTCCCCTCCATATTGGGGGCTTCCACCGTAACTACATACTTACTATGATACTCTGCCTGAAGCTCCATGAGTTCCACAATGTAATCACAATGGTTGGCACCATCAGGAATCGGAAAATCATACATGACCAGCTTATGGTCATACATCATGTCCTTGAAGTTCTGGAACATCTGGGACGTGAGTATCTTTGTCATCTGTGTAGCCTTCATCTGCCGAAGGCCACGCTTGGCAAGTGCCTGTTCCAGGGGGATACCTGCCCACTGGTCAAAGATACCTTCATGGATCAGGAACTTCTTGGACAGTTCTGCAATCCAGTCAGCTACAGCATCGAAGTCCAGCCGCTCGACGTTGATGTACTTACCTTCTCCAGCCTTGATCTGGTCTACAAGATCGACTATGATCTTTCTCTCAGCGAGGTCAATGTGTCCAAGTGCAATTGCCGTCGCATCACCCGACAGACCCAAGTCCAATCCAAGGAAGTAGGATTGCCTGGGAACCCCGTAATACTTCGGGCGAGCCCCAGGGTCCACGCAATCCATCAGGTCCTTGTCACGCTCAATCCAACCACGGGTCCTGTCAGTGAACTCCCCCCCGTACTCAGTGAAGAACACTGAAGGGTCTTTCAGGTAGTGCTTTTCAAACTCCTCGGCAGGAATCGTAGGATTGACTTCCCAAGTTGGTGCCTGGATGCACACCATGTTCTTGGAAGCCTTGCCACCCTTCATCCCAATCTGAAATAGCTTGTAGAAAAGACCTTGCTTTCCTAGGGGAGATGAAATCGAGATGATCCGGCCCTCTACTGGACCAATAGGAACTCTCTTGTCACTAGCCTTCTTGGGAGAGAAAGCTGAAGTAGACGGGGTAACCGCATTGTAAACGGACTCTGCGGAAGACTGCCCTTTGTCTGTGAAGTGGGCAATCTCGTCCAGAATCACGACTAGGTTACCGGCACCACGAAGACCCTTGGCTACACAGGATCGGAAGGTGACCTTAACCGAGGCCCTTGCATTAGGATTCTCAATATACCTACCGTACTTTTCAATGTCCTTGGGTGTCTGGAAACGAGCATAGGACATGGTATTGTTGGCTGTATAAGGTACGAAGAACTCACACCCCCTGAAATGCCCTGAAGTTTCCTGATAGAGAAGTCCTGCCTGATCCTTGTCCGTAGCAACCGAGATGATCTGGATAGGGTTGCTGGAAGGTAGCCCGTAGTATTGATGTGGGTCACTCTTCAGGATCAACTTGTAAGTCTCATAAGCTGCGATAATGGCACCTATGGCCGTATTGTGGTTGGTCATCCCCCCAGCTACAAAACTCTCCCCTTCTGGGACGGTCAGATCATATACCCTAGCCTCACCTGAATTTACGGTTTCTACGGGATCGTAGAAATAGTTGGCCGTCTGAAGTACCTCAAAATGACGTATCACATCTGGGTCTGCCCCTAAACTCTGAGCCATTGCCAGTGTGGGGCCAAGCCTGGGGTATGTCATGGACTCCTTGGAACTCGGTTTGATGGTGTTCCCCAAAGCCGTCCGCAACAAACTACGATGCCAACCTGGACGTTTCCCATGCCCCCCACGGTTACAGGTCACAGATTGAAGTAGGGCATCACACCAGGATCGTTGATGGGGAATGTTTTCAGCATCCGATCCTTCTTTGGAAGTCCTAGCCAAAGATGCCAACACTGGGTCATTTTTCTTGGACGACCTAAATCCAATCTCGTCCATGAACTTCTGACGGGAGGCCGTACCTCTCACGTACACGTTGTAGTAGAATCGCTTGTACTTCTTATTCCACTTTGCCCGTCGAGTACTCACAACCCCGAAGTTCAGGAGAAGTATTTGAACTTCCCGTGCAAGTTGCTCCGATGCCGAAGAGAACGATACAGCCAACCCCCCCTTCTCTGAGCAACCATCAGTCTCAAACAATCCCTGTAGGAACCTCTGCACAACAATCTTAGGGGACCTCATGATGGTCCACGGGACGTGCTTGGTATTCCTTGTAATATCCCATGCGAACCCCAGCTTGTGTAGAAACTTCCTCACATGAGTGCTGAAGAAGTCAATGGAGCCAGTGTTGTTGGTCCGCTTGTCCATACGGACGTTGAAAGATCCGAATAGACTGGTGTACAGCGCCTTCAGTTCCTCCCAGGTCTCTGGATGCTCTACAGTCACAGACACCGCATTGTGCTTCGTCCATGAACCACCCCCGACCAAGTACCCCAGGAAAAGTCCCCATTCTTCAGTAAGCTCAGTTGGGAGAGTCACCCTGGGGTCTTCACATCCAGTATGGAGGGACTCCAACGGTACCCTCTGAACAGGCCAAAGGTCAGATGTGCGATGAATAGCGATCTGGTCACCAAGATGGATATGGTCCAGGTATCTCCATTGGATGGTGCCACCTTCGGACATCACCCTAACTCGGTGACCAGCGGTACCCTCAAGTTCATACCCACTACGGGTCACAAACTTGATTGTAGGTTTCACCCCTCCATTGTAGAAGAATGCAGAATCAGACCTGACACCATTCTCCTGGACCACACCAATTTCCAAAGGCTGGTACTCAGGACCCTTGGAATCTCCGAGGTCCTGAATGGGGATTATGCCCTGGTTGGTAAGAACCAGGGTATCCCCAACCACACATTTCCCAGAACGTCTCCCGATGGACAGGACGATCTCCCTACGTTCTACTCCAGGGATGACCTCCCGGATATTGCTCCTACCCTCCCGGTAGAGCATCTCCAGGTATTCAACCTCAGTATACTCAGTGAACTTTTCCCATCTCCAATCGTGGACAGTGAACCGATTGGCTGGGTCATTATCAAGCTCAATCCCATAATGGGCTTTGAGGATGATCTTCTGTACTGGAAACAGCTTTAGGTTCAGCCCCCAGTCAGACTCAGTGAACTCAATGATGTTTGCTACTTGAGAAGTACTTTTCGTAATGTTTGCTGCGGCCCTAGCAGAGCCCAATGCAATCTCACCTAGATTACCCATAACTAGCTACTCTTGACTTTCCCCCTGGCTTCATTTTTCCAGTCATCAGTCAGGAGTTTACTGAAATTAGAGAAGATGACTTCGATTACCTCTGGCCTGACATTAGAATTGATCAATGCCTGAGCAAACGTATCCGAAATGAACTTGAAAAGTGCCTGGAAACTAGGACTGTCAATGTTCAACTCATTGGCAGCAAGTTGTTCTCGACGCCTGAGCCAAGTTTCCCCAAGAGTTCTGAGGGCTTGGACCCTCTTCACCGAGACTTGGCTGACATCATCCTTGTTCTGTTTCTCAGACTGGATTCTCTCAAACTTCAGAGCAGCAACTTCTTCTGCAAGCTCTTGTATCACGTATGAGAGAATGGAAGCAGACCCAGCATCTTTATTAACACTCCTGACCAGACGGTCCTTCTTAATAGCTCTACGCTTCTCACGAAGGATATCCACCTTTGGGTTAGGGGGTGCTGGTGGGGAGAAAACAGGAAGTGCCACCACTTGTGCAGGTGTACCCTGCACTTTCTTCGGGCGACCCTTCTTAGGAGGGGCGGTAGGGGATGCTTTACTTGTCTTTCGATACCCTACTTTTCGACCCACCTGGGTCAACATACGAAAAGCCATCCCTGTAGCAGGGTTGATGACTAACGTGTCAGTAGGGAGAATGTCCGGGATTTCTCGCCAATGGAGCTTACCCTTGGCATCAGTAACTTTGACTCTAATGGCCCCATCAGGGATTAGAGCAAGTACCTTGGCATCTAGGGGTTGAGCACTCATACCCTAGATAGTACCACAGTTTCAAGGGAGTACAAGACCATCGAAGAGAATATCTCCGATATCCTCTGTACATGGAGTGCTATCATAAGTGATTCCTTCCAAGGAACCATTCTGAAGATCATATTCCCGTGCATCATATCCAGGCTGGAACAATGATGCTGTTGCCTCTGCATCCCCGGAATCTGTCAATCGAATGACTTCTTGCTGATACCCACCATGGATATCTTTCAGGTCTTCCTTGTCCATCAGTACCTTACCATACTTTTGACAAGTACCCTGTGAATTATTCACACAAGAGGCACACCTGGACATTGCCAGTACCATCTTGATACTGTTAGCCCTGTGCTTCAAGGCACCCCTATCACAACCTTCTATCCCAACTTCAGAGGCATAGGCAGAGGCATCCACATAGAGATGTCCAGCAAGACCCTCATGTTCCTTACGGAGAGTCTCCAATGGACCTGAAGCATTCTTCAAGAGAACAGGTGAGAACCGTGCCCTCAAAAGATCATCGAAATCTCTTCCCGCAGACCCTTCCGAGAGCTTTTGACCAGCCCAACGAAGTAGCTTGCGTGCCTCAATGAGATTCTCCCCAGAGGCTTCCTTGCGAGCCTGAACCGGAACTCCAGGATCAGCCATGTGAGCATCCATCGTGGAGGAGTCACTCAACGATTGGAGGAACTCAGTCTTGATAACCGCTGCCTGTTTCCCGGTCCCATGCAAGACTTCCGTCGCCTGGACCAGCATGTTCTCGGCAGATGCCCCTGACTTGAGAATACCCTCTGCTACTTCAGGTGTCAGCAAGCCCTCATGTGCCAGCTTGGAAATCCGATCCCGAACCTGTTGGTTATTCCGGGCCTTGACCTGTTCCAGAGCCTTCATGTCCCTGGAGGTATCCCTACTACCGTGGAATGCGAAGTGAGTCCCTACACCGGGGCCCTCATAAGTACCAATCTGTGCCTCTGGGATGAGATTCTGTGTCTCACTGGCTACCATGGTTACCGCAGAGTCAAGAATCTCCTTGGGAGAAGCAGTAGAAGACATGAACTTCTGCCCTACCTCCTTGGTGAGCAAACCTGCCTGAACCCACCGAGAAATCTTATCCCGAACCCGAAGGTTAGCACGCACCTGAAGCTCATCCTGTTGGAGCTTGGTCCAGGATGCGTCCCGACCTTCCTTCACGATCAACTTGGCTTCAACACCAATCCCACTGTAAACCGGAGCCCTACCCGAAGCCACGATCAGGGATGCTGCCGTGTCTAAGATATCCTGGGGGAATGCCTGAGAGGATGCCAGCTTCTTCCCATCCTCAGTGGACAGAAGCTTCCCTACCACCCACCGAGCTACTTGCCGCATGACCCTAGCACGGTCACGGACTTGTGCTTCACGGACAGGATTAGGGATGTCTGTGAAAACAGGGGTGTAGGCTGCTAGCTTGGCCTCTGCCGAAACAAGAGTCTCCTTATCCATAGGATGTGTAGACTTCGGGAACGAAGCCTCACGACCCTTGAAACCTGTCTTGGACTGTGTAGTGAAAGCCCTCTTGAGAACCTCACGGGGATCACCGGAAGCTACCTTCCGTCCCGTGGCATTCAAGTAAGGAGTGTAGTGTTCGATGGCTTCTTTCCAAGGAATCTCTGTCACTACCTGCTTCCCCATGAGACGGTCTACAGAAGCTTCCTTAGAGCCCTTGGCAACTAGGATGTACTGGGCGGAAGCACACTTCTTCTTGAGGATTTCTGCCCAGCGTCCGTTCAGGAGTCCAGGGAACACCGAAGCACGGATGTAGACGTTACCTACCAAACCGTGCTCATCCCTTGTGGCTTCCAAAGCCCTTTCAATCTTGGAGAAGGCTTCCCCTGCACGGTCTCTAGCTTCCTGAACGACTTCAGCAATAGGTTCCCCACAGGCAGACCTACGCATGGCATGGGCAACCACTTCTTTCAGTTGGTCCCCAGGAAGATTCTTCATGTTAGTGACGACTTTCGGGTAGTCCACATTGGGGATTATCTGAATGCCGTCCGTCCTACGATTCACTCCCCAAGCCTCTTCAAGCTCAGGAATCACGGTATCTACAGTCTGTTCTGGAAGACGCTTGAAATCCTGAACGGCTGATTCCAACCAGTTCAAGTCCACAAGTCTAGCACCTTCCTTGAACATCCCAGAGATGCTTCCCGTCACGTCCCCTTGGTCTTCGGCTTCCACACCATCAGGAAGATCAGAACTGGTAGGGTTGCCATCCGGTAGGAACCCCTCTGGAAGTCCTGCCATACCATGTGTAGAAGGGAGCCTTGCAGACTCAAGCACCCCACCGTTCGGCTCCTCATCGAAGTCAAAGCCATCCAACAGGTACGTGGACCCTTTGGTCAAGATGTACCCACCATTCGGAAGATCAGAAGACATCAGCGGCTCCTAGCGGCTCTGACGGTTCACGTCTTTGCTCAAGTAAGACATTGCCATAGTCAGGTTACTACGAATCACTCCCCAACCCTCAGAGTTATCCGTATCCTTGTCATCATGTTCCAGATAGGTGAGGATCATAGTAGCCCCCAACGCAAGCCGTTGAAGAGCTTCCTTCTTATCCCTAGGAGTAGGCTCTGGCTTCCTTAGAAGACCAAGTGCCAGTGTGATATACTTGATGACACCATTCTGAGTGAATACCTCATGCCCTTGCTTCCTATCAATGGCTATCTGCTCATGGGCACTATCCAGAGACTCCTTCAGGATCTTGGCAAAGAAGTCTGAACCTGCCTTCTTCCCACGGGCAGGCTTATCCTCTTCATCCAGGTCATATTCATCTTCAGAGTGTTCCTGGTCAAATTCATCCTCTTCATCCTCTGCCCAAGCTTCGGGATCATCTTTGATATCATCCACTTCCTGAAGGACTTGTTCCACTTCCTTACGATCCTCTGGGTCTTCTTGACGAGAAACTGCGGCCCAATGAGGGGCATGAAGTTCATCGTAGAAGGTATCGGCATTAGCCGATAGTGCCTCAACGATGTTCATGTAGGACCGTCTCAAGTCCTTGATGTTCTGAATGTACCCCTTGCCTCCGAGAGAACCATCTGGGGAGATGTCCGCTGACTTCAGCTTGGCAAACAAGGTGTAACCAGACATCGTATGGCCCAAAGCCATCATTGTAGACCGGAGTACCCGTGCTAGAATCTTGGTCTTCTTGGGGTCGAATGGGAAATCAGGAGCGATCTTCCGTTCGGCAGGGGGAGCATCATTCCAGGCCCACCCGGATTGATCGTTCCCACGATCCTTGATGAAACGAACCTCTCCAGCCGTCCGACTCATGTAATGAGCCGCAACTCTGGTAGAGCTAGGTATAGAACGAGTCATATCTCCCCCCCTTCAATGGGAGAGTATTGAAGAAGGATCAAACCAGAGCCATCTTGAGACGCAGCTTGGCAAGGTCATAGAACTTCTTGAGGAACTCCTGAACTTCCTTGTCGGAAGACATCTTGGCAGACTTACGGAAGGTGTCTGCCAAAGTCTGGAGAGTGCCCCGCACTACTTCGGCAAACTGGGCATCCTGGGCTGCCTTAGCATCCACAAATGCCTTCTCATCCTTCTCAGAATCCCCAGTACCTTCGGGAGTGAAACCCATGTCATCCACACCGGCAGGCTTCTGGTTAGCCATATTGACAAGTTCAGTCAAAGCCGCAATCAGAAGCTTTGCCTGTGTCACACCAACACCAGCCGTCTTCTCAGACGAAGCCAGGATAGGGAGAAGGTCCCCCCGGAACTCCGGGTGTTCGTGAGCCAGCTTGATAACTTTACCTTTGAGAGACATCGGGGAACTCCTTCACTCAAATCTTGATGGGGTTTCCATCCTCGTTGAACAGACGTTCGATCACGTAGGCTTCTCCATCCTTACGGACTGCCCACAGGTCTTTCGTTGCCTTGTGTACTAGATCAGTTCCAGAATTCACAGCCATGAAGTCAGAGATATCCCCCAAAGAGGACACTCGCATAGAGACTCCAGAGGCTTGCTTGACCCCAGAAGCCACCTTGAGATGTTCCGGGTCTGTCTGGAAGAAATCTCCAGTATCCCACTTCACGAACACCATACCGTTATGAGAAGTGATGTCCCCCATAGCAGAACGGACCATCACTACAGTTCCCTGAGCCCCATCCTCTGGAGGATTTACATAGGCCACTACGGAACCAAGGTTGGACTTGAAAGCCACTCTGGTCCCTGCCATGACAGGCAGGGGTAGGGCTTCTACTGCCCTAATAGCATCTGTCAAGGTTCGAACAGAGCTATTCCCTACCTTACCTAGATGCCGGTCCAGGGAAGAGTTCTCCGCTCCGAACTCACCAGAAGTAATAGCATCCCAAAAGGTACTCATGCTGGAACCTCTTCCACTACTGTCCAGTACACCGCTGTACTTTGTGGAGCCGAGAACTCAATCCTGAACCCTGTTGTGGTCTTGTTGACCACCCGAATTCCAACTGAGGAGAATATGTCACAGTCCAAGGAAACTTGATAGTTGGTGCTGGTCTTAGGGACTGCAAAAGTAACATCTCTATGGTCTACGGCTGCGAAAGTCACATTACCTGTCAGTAGAGGAGTAGTTAGTGTGCCACTACCAGCTACGGAACCAAAGGAACTTCCCCGTGCTGTCACGGACGTAGTGCCATTAATGTTCAAAGCACCGGAGACAACGGAACTGTCAACCTTGGCAGAACAGTTACCATACAAAGCCAGGGAAACCACCGAAGGGCATCCATTGACCGTGAGGCTTCCCACGTTTGCAAGCGTGGACTGTAGTGCCCCCGTCACCGGGCAGTTGGTGACTACATAGGATGAAGTGACATCTGAAGGTACTACCCCAGTGTTGTCATAGTCCATCTGTGTCGGAGGAAGCCGACAACCATCCAGGACAATACGAGCACACTGGGATGCCAAGATTGTTGCAGAAACATGACCTTGGGACAAGTCACAATTTCGCATCGTGAGGTAGTTGATTGCTACCCCTCGAAGGGCATAACCTCCCGCAGCCGCTACCAATGAGCAATTCTCAAAGAGAATCCCATCCAGACCCATCTGGGAACTAGCACTTCCAATGAAGTCAACACAAGGTCTGTTACCAAACGCATTTTCGACCCTGACACCTGACATCTGGAAGAACCTGGGTGTAGTCAGCACCCCTGCCTGGATTACCACAGTAGGCCCATCAGCCGGGGCTGAAAGGGTAGGCATCCCCAAACCAAGAATGGTAATACCATCCTTGTTGATAGTCAGAGTCTCACTATATGTACCAGGGAACACCAAAACTACTGAGTAGCCAGAGGCAGCATTGATAGCAGCCTGAATGGTGTGGTACTTAGCACCTGTCCCGGTCTTCCCCACAACCAAGACACCTGAAACAGTGGACAGGTTAGCAAGGTCTGAAAGAAGGAGTCCAGAAGGATTGGGTACGTCCATGAACTTCAGACCCCCAGTAGTAGGGTCACGGGTCACCAAGAGGGTCTGACCCGAACCCGGTTCTATCTGGAGAGCATCTACTTTGAAGGGTGCCTGAGTCACTGAAGTCTCCTAGTCCATCGCACAGTACTGATGGAACTTGATACCCAGAGCCATCATATCTCGAACAATCTGGCTGAAAGTCATCTTCTCAATAGCCTGAATGTTATCTCTTACCCAACGGTAGAATACAGGAATATCCCTCTTCCCACCTTTTGCAGCAGGAATACAGGTTGGGAGGTTGTTCTGGTCATACTTATCCCGAATCACAAAGTCATTGAGGTCTACTTCCAGGTGGAACTCCCAGGTATCCACCACGATAGCTTTGAAACCCATCGGGAGGACATCAACCCCACGAAGTAGAGAGACTTCCAGCTTGGGGCCTCTATCCTGATCAGCCAGATCCTTGGCTTGCTTCAAAGCAGCATCAAAGTAGAGACTCTCTCCCAGGATGTCAGACACAAACTTCAAGAAACCCGGGTGCTGGTCTGCCCCGGTCCTGTCCAGGTCATACAGGGAGAACTGCCGTACCTTCTTCCCCCGCTTCCCAGCATCCGTCATGTCCGTGACCCGAATCGTAGGTCGGAAGCGTTGAACCTGAAGCATGGTCTTGTCCAGGTTCACAGTATCTCCAACAGACAGGGTCTTGGAGATAGTCATACCCCGAACATCTTCATCACTCGGCCATGCAGAGGACTCTCCTGGAGTCTCCTTCCCATGCCATTTGCCGGGAAAAGGTATAAGGTCTCCAGCTTCCTTCAAGATTGGGAGAAGATGTGGCCGAAGGGAGGGTTCAGCATGAGCTAGCCGAATCAACTTAGATCGGAGTTTAGACTCACTAGCGTAGACAGAGAATTCAAACCCTGGGTGCTTATCTAAGGCCGCTGCCACATATCGCATCTCAGCTAGTGTCCAGGGCTTACCTACAGGGGAGACTGAACCCTTATCAAAATACACCAGAACTTCTGCCCCATCAACCATCCATTCAGAGTCATTGGCAGAAATAACATCCCATTTTGCCTGTGCATTAGACCAATGGAAACTGAAACCTCGGTTGGACCCTTGAGGACGCCTAACGGTCATACCCCCAAGAGAAAGGATTCTCCCCATTGCTTTGTTGACCAATCGAGTCAGCAATTTGATACCCCCACCGGATTTGACAAGGATGTATCCTTTTCCGGGAGGTACCTCGAAATTGAGATCAACGTGTTCTATTGTGTTATCCATAGTTGACCTCAAACAAGAACATCGTAACCAATTGTGCCCGTAAAGGTGACACCAGTCTCAACCGTGAAACCACCCACTGTTTTACTGGTCACCCGAACTGGAATGAAGTCAGGAACCGAGAATACCACCCTATAAGTAGTCCCAGCCATAGGAGTAGAGAAGGTCACTGACTTACTGGTTTCGGCTACAAATGAGAGGTTTCCATTGACAACACTGGACCCCATGAGATTCCTCACCTGGATAATTGCCGCAGCAATATCATCCGTAACAGATTGTGGGATCGAAGTGTTGGAGTCTACCAACTTCCCCGCAGGGCTCTGGATGTCCCGTACTGAGACTTGCCCAGCCTGATCCATCCCGACAATGAAGTAGTAGGACAAACCGCCACTACTGGACTGATAGGTAAACTCGGACTTGAGCCGAATGAGAGCCATATTACCAGACTCCTCCAGTCGTCTCGTATCCTCTGTCTTCCAGCCACTTAGTCAAAGACCGGATACCATCAGCATCCGAAGACCAGTACTCCAGGAACCCTGACTCGCACCCCTCCTTGAGTCCTAAGTCTGGGATTACCGTCAGACTAGCTATTCGAACCTTGCCATCTCTCCAGGAACGGAGAAGAGAGGGTAAGTTACGAATTTCTCCTCTGGGTCCAGGGAATGCAGTCACCCTGTACTCAACTCGGGAGTGCTCCTTCAACCATGACTCGGCAATTTTCCGAGCCATTGCTACTTTCTTGTGTGAATGCAAGATGAGATTCCTCGACTTCCCTATTGGATAAGGAATCCATCGTATCGGAACTTTTGAGAGGTTCAGTCCAGGACGCAGCATACCCGGGTAGGCTTACGGACCTCCCGGAGTACATTCAGGTTTTCAGCAATCAAAGAGAACAGGACAGCGTAGTTTGCCATCGGAGGGCACAACTCCATCCTATTGATGGACCGAACGAAACGATGCCGAACAAACCCCTGGGTCACACCCAGACGTTTGGCTACCTCACTCTGACAGGTAGTGTCAAACATCAGCATGAGGATCTCAACATCAATAGGATCGGATAGAAACCCAGCAATGTCTTTCCTCATTGCCACAATATCAACGAAAGGCATATCCAGGAGAAACTTGATTCGGGTTGCTGCACGTTGCAGCCGATAGCATACGGTAGGTTGTGATACCCCGAAGATAGTGGCTATATCTATCTGTTTCAACTGCCTGAAGAAGTAGAGATCAATGAAGTCTGCCTCTACCGGAGGTAAGGCATCCATGATTTCTCTGATCTTGTCAATGATCTTCAGGCTGTCTTCATCAGGGTCAGTGAAAATCGAACCCAAGAAGGCTAGACCATCTTCCTCAGAAAACTTGGTAGCAATATCACCGGGGTCCATACTCTGTTGCCCTACCCACGTCATAGTTCCTCCACGTCAGGTGAGGACGGAGGCCCTTCAGGTTCACCGGGTACCCCTAGCATACTACGGGCAACCAGAGTAACGATATCTATGGACCTCAACTTGATCCTAACAGCTATCTGACCATCGTTCAAGAGTTCTACGATCTCCCCTTCCATTTTTGAGTACTTCCCACTGACGATTTTGACAGTTTCCCCTGTAGTTACGTCAGAGTACACCATGTCCCGAAACTTTCGAATCATGGACTTGATCCGAGAGTCCGGGATGACGGACAGCACTCGCATCCCTTTGGGTCCTGTCATGGACAAGACCCTCTTGATGTGATGCTTTCCTTCGGCTGCGAAGTACTGGGCATCGGGGAGACCCGACGCTACGAAGGCGTACCCCTCGATCAATTGAATGACCGCTGGATGCCTTTCATTCTTACTTTGGGTGATGGAAGGGACGAAGATGAGATGACCACGGGGTAACCGAAGTTCCCGAGATAGAGCTTCTGCTAAATTACCCTCTATAGCTTTTTGCTCCCCAGCATGAGTGAGTTCAAGTACCACCCACGTTATCTCGTCCCGACTGTCCATCAGACCCGCTTGCCCCCTTCAGTTCCCCAACTCGTTCCCGTACAAGCCTGAAGAATGCCATGGAGTCAAGAAGCTTAACAGGCTTGGGGGCTGTTGAAGCCTCCCGTTGAGTCTTATTGACTGCATTAGGGTTGATGAAAACTCCATCCTCTACCCTCGGCTTGGCATCCTCGGAAACACTACCCGTTGAAGAGGGCTCTGAATCTGAATCTTGTGTTATTGTACCCGCAACCTGAACAACCTGGACCGTCTTGGGGGTCGTCATGTCTACATGCAACTGAGCGAAATCGCAAAGGAGCATGGAAGAGGTAGGGCGTGTAGGTCTATTGGAAAACTTTTCCACAAAAGTCAAGAGCCAATCGCCCTTTTCTTCTGCAAGTGTCTTGAGTTCCCCAGCATCCACGAAAACTGGAGGCTTCCCGACCCCCAGACTCAACCTGTAAGACAACATACAAAGGCCAATTGCCCTCTCATACAAGGTAGCTGGAGACATCCGGTTCAAGAGCTCTGTGATTTTCGTGAGGAAAACGGACTTATCCTTACCGATTGCCCTCAAACAAGCGAGGATATCCTTACCTGCATCCAGGTTCAGGTAAGAGACCATGGTATCCCTGTTCACAGGGCCTAGCAGGGAAATGCCCTCAATAGCCTTCAAACAATCCCGAACGTGGCACTCCAGGACTTCAGCGATGAGGGGGAGTACCTCTTTCTCATAAGGTATCCCTTCCTTGTCACACACTCTGGAAAGCAACCCACCTATCTGATCCGGTGTTGCAGGTTGGACCACAAAACCTGGGGCACACCTGGAGAGGACCGTTGCCCTCATCTTCCCAGGTTCAGTTGTACAGAAGATACATACCAGTATTTTGTCTTCAGAACCCGGAGCACAATCCTCCATAGGCTTCAGGATTGAGTCCAGGGCATCCTTGGAAAGCTGATGACTCTCGTCAAAGATGTAAATCCTACGCTTACCTGAGAAAGTTGAGTATTGAAGTTCCTCAACAATCTTCCTCATCGAATCTTTTCCAGAATTGGTAGCAGCATCTACCTCTGTGAGATTCTCCGAAGAACCTTCCTCCAAGATGGACTTACAGGACTGGCACTTGTCACAGGGGTTCCCATCTACTGGGCTTTCACACAGGAGGGCCCTGGCTAGGATACGTCCAAGGGTGGTCTTACCGGACCCGTAGGGCCCTGCGAACAAGTAGGATTGATGTGCCCCCTTGCCCGTATGCACGAACTGACGGAGCACCCTGATCGTGCCCTCTTGTCCGAGCACGTCATCGTAGATTCTAGGACGGTAGGTTGTGTCTAGGGACATGAGGTACTTACCCCATGCTACCGTTCAACGGGGTAAACGCCGACGGATGACTTCTTCTAGTTCAGTGGCAGGCCCAGGCATGGATGGAGAAAGCAACTCAAACCTGGGGACTTCAGTGCCATCAGGAAGAGACACTCTCTCAATGAA
>Ga0114951_10000171_pt1 | contig 93663 bp, 44 predicted proteins | sample AM7aDNAmetaG_FD_88677 | JGI IMG/M metagenome (GOLD analysis project Ga0114951, IMG submission 88677) | Freshwater microbial communities from Finland to study Microbial Dark Matter (Phase II) - AM7a DNA metaG | ecosystem: Environmental > Aquatic > Freshwater > Lake | place: Finland: Lake Alinen...
AAACAATAGTTTGGAGTCGTTTTTCGAGGTTTTAAGCGCTCGTTTTTAAAACGACTTAACGCAACGATTCAAAATCAGGACCGTTCTCGTGAAAATAAACCGTTTTTCAGCAGCCTGCTAGAGAATTCCCGTCATTCTGACCTCTTGCTTTCTTGCGAAAGCAAGAGAGAGGGAAGAATCTCAAAGCAAGATCCTTCGCCCAAAACGGGCTCAGCACTGGCCTTATTTTAATAAAAGGTGACCAGTGCAGCCCCAATTTCAACTCCGTCGAAATGGAAAGGGATTGGGACAGGATGACAGGCGCTTCGCGCTTTGCCAAACCGGGGAGACGGCTCATGCGTTTTTTACAAGAGAGAGAGAAGAACGCGCGTTTAGCATAGACATAACCTCCTGATAGTTGCTCCTTACAACACAATAAGATCAGTGTTCCGCCGCCCACCCTCTTTATTCCCGGTATTCCGCGAAACACTGGGAATTAACGGGGTCTTGCTGAAAACTGTTAGGGCTTGCGGCAAAACAGGCCTCCCAAAAAGGACATAAAACAGCAACTCTGCGGAGACGGAGGAGCCTGAATGATCTTGGCGGTTAAACGAACCCCATTCCCCCAAGGCCAAAGAAGCGCGAATTCGTCATGCTCAGAGCTTTGCCGCCAATACATCGTCTGGTCGGCACGTATCCCTCCGTAGGCTTGGGCGAGTTGATTCGCCTTTCCGGAAGGCGCCTGACCTTCGGGCTTGAGAGGCGACCCGAAATAAACTTCGAGCAGCTGGCAAAGGGACGCGAGATGCTCGCGATCCACCACGACCTCCAGATAATCGGCAGCTTCCGTGCGCTTCTCGACAAGCTTCAGCAACTGGATTGCGGCGAGCAATTCTTGGAAACTCATGATCTTTTCCGAACGTGACTGGCAAGCGGCGCATCAAATCGAAGCGTCCGTATCGCGGTGAGAAAAGAGGGGTAATCCACGGAGAATCCTTCTTCGGTATCATAAAACGTAATAGAAAAAAGCTTGCCGCCATGGAGAAGCACGTAATTGATGTATTTGCCCGCGATCTTCCCTTCCATGGTGTCTTTAAATTCACCGGGCTTCAGCGTGTAAATGCAATACTTGGCCTTTTCTCCGGCCAGAACGGCATCCCCTTTCTTGTGGATGTCGATAGAACTGAACTGAGGGCTGAAAAGGTCCTCCCAGCGCAGAGCTTCCAGGGTTTTCCCGGCCTCGAGATCCCGCTCGGTAATATGGAAAGTTGCCAGGGTCCCTTTCCGTCCATAGGAAACCAGCACGCCTTGAAGCGGCAGGGGCAATTTCATCCATTCACCGGAAGGCGACACAGTAAAGGGATGTTGGGCGGGTGCGGCATCCTCCGCGCGGAGCAAGGCGGAAGGAAGTATCAGGCTCAAGGTAAGGAACAGGATCCAGTATTTACGGCGCAAGCTAATCAACCTCATTGATGGAAAGAATGCGATCCCCGAGCGATCCGACCCAGGACTTGCCGTTCAGTTCGAGATCCGAGACAACCACCTGATTGATTCGGTTCTTTTCATCGGCAATTTTATCTTCCCCCGTGCGCTCGGCCCAGGTCGAATGGATCACATAGAACTGATCGTTCACGGTCCCGATGTAGATCATTTGATGCTTCGGCAGCTTGAGCAGCGTGATCCCCGGCCGCGCCGAACGCAGGGCCGCTTTTCTTTCGGTGTCATCCTGAAAAGGCTTGAAATAGCCGAGTTGCGTGCCAACCATGGCCTGTTGCTTGGAGTCGCGAGGAAGATCCACGCCCATGCTCAGAAAAACATCGTGGGTAAATCCCGAGCAGTCCCGGCCGTTGTACATCCCGCCCCAACCGTAACGCGCGCCGAGGAGCTTGAAAGCCTGACGGATCACGTTTGCCTGGCTGTAAACGGGAAATCCTTTGGTCACGTCGCTTTTCCGGCTGATATAACCTTTCACGAGCTTCACGCTCCCGTCCTCAGAACGGGTCGGGAGCCAAACGGCATAAGCTCCGTCGGCGGACTTTGAAGTCGCCATCGGGATCACCGTCCCCATGCTGGGGTGCTGGACGACTTCCTTCAACGTCGCGTCGCTGAACACGCGGACACTTTCCCCCGTCACAACGAGCGGGATCCCCGTTTTCAAGCGAGTCCGTAGCTCTTCACGGTCCGGAAAAAGCGCGATGTCTTTGGCTTTCACCCACCCACGAACATAAGGCGCCTGGATATAAAGCCATTTACCGTCGCTGGACTTATGATAAACCGCCACCGGCGTCCAGAGCTTGATCAGTGAAAATTGGAGCTGGTCGAATTCGACGTCCCCTTTGCCTTCGATCATCTCGATCATGGTCGGGATCGCGCGCACCGAGGTCGCCCGCGTTGCCACGGCATATTTCACCTTGATCTTGGAAGGGACCTGATCGATCTGCATGAGCGGCTTGATCTCGAGATCGAACAAACTCTGCGGGACCACCTTGTCTTTCGCGTCAAAGAGCTTGCGATTCCGTAGCGTGTCGTACTCGAGTTGAAGCTGGTCGACTACCGCCTTGCCCGGACGGACTTTTTCGATCTTCAGCACATCAATATTTTCGGGGACCATGTTCTTGATCTCCTCATTGAAGTGCTTCATCTGATCAATCGTTTTGATGGGCGCCTCAGCGTTCGGGATCCTTTTGATCCAGTACTCCGGCGACTGCATCGCGGGCGTGGCGCTCGTGAGGATCATCGGCCCCTTCGGAAGCGGCGGCAGCTCGTCATCGGAATAAGCGTTCGAGCAAAGAAGTAAGAAGGCGAGGAGACACAAAATATTTTTCTTCATGAGGGCCTCATTTTAATATTTTTTGAAGGAAATACAACAGCGCGTCACGGCACAATGTACTCACAAAAACAATCCGTGACCATCATTTTATGGATATGTTTAACGGCCGGAACTACGGGAGGCTTAATGGCTCCGGCCAACACGGAGTATCGACTGCCCGACCACCGCACCACTGGCCCAGGCCCACTGAAAGTTGAATCCGCCGATCCGTCCGTCCACATCCAGGACCTCCCCGGCCAGAAAGAGCCCGGGACAATGTTTCGATTCAAGCGTTTTCGCGTCGACTTCCTTCAGGTCAATACCTCCGGCCGTCACCTCCGCCTTGTCGTACCCCTGCGCACCGTTCACCTTGACAGGATAGCGAAACAGCGAACGAACAAAAATCTCCCGATCTTTGCGTGAGATCTGATCAAGCCGCAAACGGGCATCGATCTTCGATTTTTTAAGAAGCACTTCGGCCAGCCTCTCAGGGAAATATTTCATGAGAGACTTTTTCCAACTCCGGTCCGGATGTTCCACGACAAGAGCCGACCACTCGGCCGCAAGATCGTCCTCACGGCGTTCGGGAAAAAAGTTCACGAGAAGAAGCTTGGGTTCTTTCTCACAACGAAGCCACGACCCGCTGATATCAAGGACCGCGGGTCCGCTGAACCCCACGTGCGTAAAAAGAAGGGCGCCTTCACTGCGAGCGATCTTCGCTCCGGCGGCCATCAGCACGCACTCCACCGGAAGCGTGATCCCGGAAAGACTCTTCCAATCAGGATCATGCGTCAAAAGAGGCGTAAGGGCGGGGGTGGTTGCCAGAAGAGTGTGCCCCAGCGATTTCGCCAGCGCATAACCGGAACCGTCGCTTCCCGTACCGGGATACGAAAGGCCTCCGGTGGCAATTACAAGTTTCTTCGCGGAATATTCAAAATCCTGTCCGGAGATACGGAAGAGATTCTCTTGCGAGACAACAGTGGAGACTTTTTTGCCTTTTTCGATCACCACGCCGGCCCGGCGAGCGGCCTGAAGCAACGCCTGTAACACTACCTTCGCCGACTGCTCCTTCGGGAAATACTTGGTCCCCTCCTCCAGGACCATCTCCACGCCAAGATCTTTGAAAAATTGAAGGGTTCGTTCGGGAGGGAAAGACCGCAGAATGTTACGAACCGTACGGAGCGAGCCGGACTGATAATCTTTCTCATCGGCCTTAAGATTGGTCACATTGCAACGTCCGCCGCCCGAGATGAGCAACTTGGCCCCGATCGTTTCTTTGCCGTCGAGCACCAAAGTGCGAAGTCCGCCCGCCGCGCAGGGGATCGCCGCCATAAGACCCGCCGGCCCCGCACCCACAATTACAACATCATAAGGTTCCATGATTCCCACCCTCCTGAGACAAAACAGGGACGGTTCTCCATGAGAGAACCGTCCCTGAAAACACTTGAAGATCTCCTAAGGAAGATCCTATTTGATTACCGTGACCTTCGTCATCGCGACTTTCTGAACGGGCCTGTCATTCAACGTCGGGACTCGGGCGATCTTATGGACCACATCGATCCCTTCAGTCACATGCCCGAAAACAGAGTGGTGATCATCGAGATGCGGGGTCTCTTTATCGGTGATGAAAAACTGGCTACCGTTGGTGTTGGGTCCGGAATTGGCCATGGAAAGAACGCCGGCCTTGTCGTGCCGCAGCTTCTTCGAGAACTCATCCTTGAACTGATAGCCCGGTCCGCCCATCCCGGTACCCGTCGGATCGCCGGTCTGGATCATAAAATTCGGAATAACACGGTGAAAAATGATCCCGTCATAAAATCCTTTTTGAGCGAGCGTCACAAAGTTCTCCACCGTTTTCGGAGCTTCGGTCTCATTCAGGTCGGCGTAAATATCTCCCAGGGTCGTTTCGATCTTGATCTTCACGATTTTATCTTCCTTTCCGGTTTCCGGAGTTACGGTTTGAGTGACGGGAATTTGAGGCACAACAGCCTTTGAGGCAACGGCACCTTCAGGCACCAACGGCGTTTTGGCGGGTGAACTCTTTGACCCGGATGTCGCGCATCCTGCGAGAAGCAAACAAAAAGAGATCAAGAACCATTTCTTCATGGCAACTCCCTTCAAGGTTGAAACAATGTTAATCCATTACCAATATTACGAAGACCCGAGCCGCTTCCCGACAGCCACTCGCGCCATGGCCTTGCGTTCATTTTCAGTCAAATACCGTTTACGCAGCCGGACATTTTTAGGCGTCACTTCCACGAGTTCGTCCTCTTCGATGAATTCCAGCGCAAATTCCAGCGTCATCTCTCTTGGCGTGATCAGCTGGATCGCTTCATCCGCACCGGAGGAACGCATATTTGTCTGCTTCTTTTCGCGAATCGCGTTCACCACAAGATCATTACCTTTATTGTTCACGCCGATGATCATACCTTCATAAAGAATGCTGCCGGGCTGAACAAAGATCTCCCCGCGCTCCTGAAGACCCCAAAGCGAATAAGCGACCGCTTTCCCATCCAACTGCGAAACCAGCACGCCTGATTGACGCGTCGGCATATCGCCCTTGAACGGCTGGTACTCAAAAAAGTTCTGATACATCATGCCCGTCCCGCGGGTCATGACCATGAATTCATTGCGAAACCCCAACAGCGCGCGCGACGCAACATGAAATTCCATCCGCATGGTCCCGCCCACGGCGCTCATGTTCATATGCTTCATCTCGGCATGACGCTTCCCCATCGCCTCGATCACCCACCCCTGATATCCGGGGTCCACTTCCACGGTGACTTCTTCCACGGGCTCGTAAGGCTCCCCGTCGATCATCTTCAAGATCACTCGGGGCGGAGACACTTCCAACTCATAACCTTCACGGCGCATCGTTTCGATCAGGATCGCGAGATGGAGTTCCCCGCGTCCTGAGACCTTGAAACGCTCCCCCCCTTCCACTTCCTCCACTTTGACGCCGACATTCATCATGGCTTCATGGGCGAGACGCTCGCGGATATGGCGCGAGGTCAGGAAACGGCCTCCGTCTTTCCCGGCAAGCGGACTCGTGTTATGCGAAAAATTCATGGAGATCGTCGGCTCATCGATCTTGATGGAAGGCAGCGCTTCGGGTTTATCCGGAGAAGCCAGCGTTTCCCCCACCTTGATGTCATCGATTCCGGCAATAGAAATAATGTCACCGGCCATCGCGTCCTGAGCCTCGACGCGCTTCAGTCCCTGATATTTCAGGATCTTGGTCACTTTGCCGCGTATCACTTCGCCGCTATGTTTGACCACGACCATAGGATCGCCGTAGCGAATCTGACCGTGCGCAATGCGCCCGATCGCAATACGACCGACATAGTTATCATGGTCCAGCATGGTCACGAGCATCTGGAACGGCTGCTCGGGATCGGCGATCGGAGGTAATACCCGGTGCAGGATGGTTTCAAGAAGCGGGGTCATATCCTTGTGTTCATCTTCAAGATCAATCGCGGCCCAACCTTCGCGACCCGAGGCATACACCACGGGAAAATCCAACTGCTCGTCCGTGGCATTCAGCTCACAGAAAAGATCGAAGGTCATATCCATGACTTCATGCGGCCGGCAATTCGGGCGGTCCACCTTATTCACAACGAGGATCGGCTTGAGGTGAAGCGCCAGGGATTTCTTCAAAACGAACTTGGTCTGCGGCATCGGGCCATCGTAGGCGTCGACTAAAAGCAGCACGCCGTCGACCATCTTGAGAATACGCTCGACTTCGCTGCCAAAATCCGCGTGGCCCGGGGTGTCCACGATATTAAACTGAACGTCTTTGTAGCGAAACGAGGCGTTCTTGGAAAAGATCGTGATCCCGCGCTCGCGCTCTAGATCGTTCGAATCCATGATGGTGGACTCCCCTGCCTCGAACTTGTAAGCGCCGCTCTGTTTGAGAAGAGCGTCGACCAGCGTTGTTTTCCCGTGGTCCACGTGAGCCACGATCGCGACATTCCGGACATCTTTACGTCTTTTCTGAGTAGGCATAAATCCTTTTTTACGCCGCTGGAGAAGCTGAGCTCCCACAGACGGGATTCAATGAAATAACAAACACTGAGAGGCGAACCTTGGCTCTTCAAGCAGGGGAAAAAGACAGAAGAACTTAGACTCTATGCTGTTTATTGTACCGCACACCCTTTGATTTGAAAATGATGCGGTACTAAAAAACCGGGGCCCGGTTCAAAAACCGGGCCCCACGTGTCATGAACGCTTAGATCTTGACGACGTTAACCGCTTGATCGCCCTTCGGACCCTGGGTGATCTCGAACTCCACAGCCTGCCCTTCTTCCAAGGACTTGTAGCCTTCGCCCTGGATGGCGGTGTGATGGACAAACACATCAGCGCCGTTCTCAGGCGTGATAAACCCATAACCTTTTTGATTGTTGAACCACTTCACTTTACCTTTTGCCATTACGGTGAATCTCCTTCTTTATTTTACGCGCCCTCCGGGACAACCATCCCGCAAAAGACGTCATTTTGTTGGCGTAATATACGTTAAATCCCTCTGCTTTGCATCTTATTTCTAATCTGTTTTTTACTCACCTTTCATGGCCCGATGGAGCGAAAACTGAATGGCATGATGAATGGCTTTCTCCAAGGCCTCAGGCTGATCCGTTCCGATAAAAAACTTCCCCCCCTGCCGCATTTTAAGCTCCACAGAATGGGCCCCGGACACATGAAAATAGCGACATTTCCCGGGAATACCAAGAACTCCCAATCCCCAACATCGGGATTTCGAGATCTGACAGGATTCGATATCCCCCAAAGAGAACTTCGTCGGAAGAAAGCCGGGCCCGAACCAGAGGCTAACACCGTCACTTTCGACCGAGACGGTTAATGTTGACAACAAGACTCCCCCAAGCAGAGAGACACACAAAAAGATCAGCGAATGGAAAATCAACGCCACGCCTGCGAAAACGAGCATGGCAAGAATAACGGAATAGCCGATCTGGGTGTGTTTGTAGGGCATGATCCCTCCTCTCAAAACTAGCTCCGGCAGAGAACCGCTAGATCTTTTCCCAGTGGAGAACTTCTTCGAGAGTGCGGTTCTTGCGTTGTTTTCCTTCGCGAGTCGCCCAGCCGACGGAGATCAGACTGATGAGCTTTAAATGCTCGGGCGCGCCCAAAAGCTTTGAAACTTCAGCGCAATATTCCTTTTTATCGCCGGCGATCCAGCAGGTGCCCAGATTCAGGTCGGTTGCCGCAAGAAGGATATTCTCAGTCGCGGCGCAACCGTCCTCGAGATAATACTTGGTATCCTTGCAGAAAACCACGATGCATGCGGTCGCCTGCTTGAGGAAAACCCCGGTGCTGATGATCCCCGCAAGTGTGTCGAGCATCGAGCGCTCCGTGATCACAACGAATTCCCAGGGCTCCACCGCCCGCGCCGTAGGAGCCCGCCGCCCCGCGTCCACAAGACTCTCCAGGAGATTCTTGGGAACCGGTTGATTCATGTAGTCGCGCACGCTGGCACGTTTTGCGATAGCGTCAAAGGTTTCCATGGATCACCCCTTTTTGACCAACTCAGCTACATTTTTGCCCATTTGATAGCAGGCTGCGAGTTGGGTGTCGTCCGGTGCATACACCACAGAAAGCAAAGGCTGAACGATCTCCACACCCGCCGCGGCGAGTGTATTCTGAAGGGACTGGATCGCGATCCCCGACCAGCCGTAAGAGCCAAAGGCGGCACCAATGCGGTTCTTCGGATGAAGCCCCTTAAGCATTTCCATGAAGGAAGTCATGTTCGGAAGAATACCGCTATCATGGTTCGAGGAACCGACGATAAAGGCCTTCGCCTCAAGCATTTGACTGAAAACATCGGTCCGGTCTGACTGTGCCATATCATAAAGCTCCACAATCACCCCGCCCGCGTCGGTAATCCCTTCCACGATCTTCCTCGCCATCTTCGCCGTCGAACCCCACATGGTTTCATAAACCACCACAATCTTCTTCTTGGTCAAGTTCGCGGCCCAATACTTATACGCCTCGATCACTTTCCCGGGATTCTTCCGCCAGCTAAGTCCATGAGACGTCGCGATCATGCGGATCGGAATGGCCATCCGTTCGAGCTCCTGAATACGCTGCGCGATCAAATGGCTGAACGGCCATAAAATACCGGCATAGTATTTCCCCACCTCTTCCATGAGGGTCTCTTCCGGGACCTCATCGTCGAAGCGTTCGCTTGTGGCGTAATGCTGGCCGAACGCGTCATTGGAAAAAAGGATCTGATCTTCGATGAGATAGCTCATCATGCTGTCGGGCCAGTGGATCATCGGGATCTCGATAAATTGAAGCGTCTTTTTCCCGAGACTCAACCGATCCCCGGTCTTGACCGGAAAGAAGTTGAACGGCTGGTGGTAGTATCGATCGAGTCCCTGACCTGCCTTCGCGCTTCCGTAAAGCTTGGCCTTCGGGCAATGCTTGACGATTTCCGGAAAAGCTCCGGAGTGATCGGGTTCAATGTGATTGACGATGATCGTATCGATCTTCTCGACAGGCACCACCGAACGGATCCTCTGAAGCATCTCCTCCGCGAAAGGACCATACACCGCATCAACCAATGTGATCTTCTCATCGAGGATCAGATAGGCGTTATACGTAGTCCCTCGCTTGGTCGTGAAGGTCTGGCCGTGAAAATGATGGGCATTCCAATCGATCGCCCCGACCCACCAGATATTCTCCGCGATAGGTATTGCCTTCATAAATCTCCTCCGTGTGTCATTCCCGAATGTTTTTGTCGGGAATCCATGGATCCCCGCTTAAAAAATGCGGGGATGACAAAAATCGTCATTTCCTTTGGCCCAGGATCCCGTCAAGGATCAAGAGCGAGTTGCCCGTCTTGCCGCCGATCTCAAGCTTCTGGAGAATGTCCTGCAGTTGAGCTTCTTCCTCGACCTGTTCGGTCAGGAACCAGTTGAGAAAAGCCTCGGTCGAATAATCATCTTCTTTTCTCGCGGCGCCCGCCAGATCCTTGATCTTCTGGGTCACGATCCGTTCATGTTTGAGAGACGCTTCAAAAAGCTGCGCCGCCCCGGTATATTTCTGCACCGGTGCTTCCACAGCTCCGAGGACCACATCCCCGCCTTGCTGCTGGATATACGAGTTAAACTTCACGGCGTGCTGCATTTCTTCTGTGGCCTGGAACTTGAACCATCCGGCAAAACCATTTAATCCGAGAGAAGCCGCGTAGTTCGCCATCCCGAGATAAAGGTAGGCCGAATGGAATTCGAAGTTGAGCTGTTCGTTCAAAAGCCCGGTCATTTTCTTGGTGATCATTTTATTTCCCTCTTTTCTGTTTTGACAAGTAAAGCACTGTGTTGTCCATCACGGCGCCCGTATGAGCGCTCAAGACGTGACGGGCATAGCGTCCGAGCCAACCGCCCGTAACCTTGGGCGTGAAGGGCTTGAGTTTTGAAAGACGTTTCTTGATCTCCTTCGCAGGAAGCTCGACGTTCATCGTCCGCTTCGACGCATCGATCTTGATAATATCGCCGTCCCGGATGATCGCGATTGGCCCCCCGGCCGCGGCTTCCGGAGAAATATGTCCGATGCAAAGGCCGCGCGTCCCGCCCGAAAAACGGCCGTCCGTGATAAGCGCCGCTTTGATATTGCGACCTTTCAAAGCGGAGGTGGGAGAAAGCATTTCCTGCATCCCCGGTCCGCCCTTGGGGCCTTCAAAACGGATCACGACAACATCTCCGTCCTTGACCTTCCCTTCCAGGATCGCGTCCAGGGCGCTTTCCTGAGAGTCGTAGCACTTTGCGCGACCCGTGAATTGCATCATCTCCGGATCGACCCCCGCAGTCTTCACCACCGAGCCTTCCGGGGCGATATTCCCGTAAAGGACCACAAGCCCGCCTTCTTTGGAAAACACATTCTCGCCCGCTCGGATCACATCGCCGTCCGGCTCCGGGGCCTTCTCCACCATGTTGCGGAGACTCCCCATGCAAGTCTTCAGATCCAGATTGAGCGGCGCTCGCCCGTCTTGGTGCACAGATTTCAAGATCGTGGCAATCCCGCCTTTGCGATGCACGTCCTGAATGTGAACGTCCGGGCGAGACGGGGAAACCTTGCAAACCGTGGGCGTTACTTTGGCAAGCTGATTGAGGCGCTTGATCGGGTAGTTGATCCCGGCCTCGCATGCCAGCGCCAGCGTGTGGAGGATCGTGTTGGTAGAACCTCCCATCGCCATGTCGAGAATAAAGGCGTTATCGATCGACGCCTTCGTCACGATATCCAGCGGCCGGATGTTGTTGAGCAGCGCGTTCTCCAAGGTGTCCGCAGCCTGCTCGACCAGTTTGATCCGTTCCGGATTGATCACCCAGGTCATTTTCTGTTCGTCAGTCCATGCGGCGGCCGGAACGGTGCCGTTCCCCGGTTGCGCGAGGCCGATCGCCTCGGCCAAACAGTTCATGGAATTCGCGGTAAACATGCCGGAACAACTGCCGCAGGTCTTGCAAGAGGTGTTCGCGAGCTTTTCCAGCTGCTCATGGGACATTTTCCCGGCGGCCTCTTTCCCAACTCCCTCGAAAACAGTGATAAGATCCGACTTGTTCTGCCCGGCAAGCATCGCACCGCCGCTCACATAAACCGACGGGATATTCAGCCGCACCATGGCGTTCAGCATGGCCGGCACGATCTTGTCGCAGTTCCCGATCCCGATCCAGCCATCACAAGGGTGCGCTCCGACAATGCTTTCGATCTGGTCGGTGATCAGCTCACGGGACGGAAGCGAATACTTCATCCCAAAATGCCCCATGGCGATACCGTCGCAGATCGCGGCACCGATATTGGCATACCAGACGTTATAACCTTTGGCCTTAAGCGCGGCGACAAGCTTCTCCCCGAGAACGTTCAGGTGCATGTGCCCCGGGATGTGCGTCGTGTAGGAATTGATCACGGTCACGAATTTCTTCTGACGATCCGACACCTTATCAAGAATGCCCGCCGCCACCATCAGCCCCGCGGCCGGCAGCATGTGAGTGCCATCGCCAATCACGCGGCTTCCATGTTTTTGTATGGCCTCGATCCCGGAGTTCACGGCTTTTCTCATCGGATTCTTTTCACTCCTTATTTAAGATTTCTTTGCGACAGCGCCCGTGTATTGCAACATCGCGTCCACCGCCGCTTTGGCGCGAACACGGACACTCTCGTCCACCTTCACCACATACTGCATTTTCTCAAGAGAGACCTTCACATCCTTCAACGTGGTCATTTTCATCATCGGACAGATCAGATAATCCGACGCCACATGGAACACCTTGTCGGGATTTTCATTCTGCAGGCGATGGAGCAATCCAACCTCGGTCCCAACGATAAAAGAAGCCCCCGCCGGTTGGGCTTTGGCATACGCCAGCATGCCCGACGTGCTTCCCACAAAATCCGCGAGTTCCAGGGTCTCAGGTTTGCATTCGGGATGCATGATCACCTGCGCCCCCGGCCATTTCTTTCTCGCCGCCGCCACCGCGAAAGTCGAGAGAAGCGCGTGCGTCGGGCAGCAACCGTCCCACAAGATCAACTCCCGGCCCGTCACCTTGGCCGCGTAATGTCCCAGGTTGTAGTCCGGCACAAAAATAATCGGACGGTGACGATCGACCGACTGGACGATCTGGACGGCGTTGGCGGAAGTGCAGCAAATATCGGTTTCCGCCTTGACCTCCGCGGAGCTATTCACATAGGTCACCACCACGGCGTCCGGATGTTTTTTCTTCATCGCGCGAAGCTGGTCTGCGGTCGCATATTCCGCGAGAGTACAGCCGGCTTCCAGCACCGGCAAGAGCACCGTCTTATCCGGAGAAAGGATCGCGGCGGTTTCGCCCATAAAGCGCACGCCGCAGAAGACGATCACTTTGGCCGGAGTTTTGGCCGCAATCCGGCTGAGCTCCAGAGAGTCCCCGGTGTAATCGGCAAGATCCTGGATCTCGGGTGGTTGATAATTATGCGCCAGGATCACGGCCTCCCGCTCCTTTTTGAGGAGGTCGATCTGCCGGAGAAGCTCCTGCGCTAACGTGTCGTTAGGAAGATGATTCATTTTTATCCTGCCTCTAGAGTGGCGCTAAGTTTACTTTCTTTTAGCGTCCCTTGCAAGTTGAGAACCCCCCGCCACTAAGCGGGTTCTTGACCCCTTCGCCAATCCGTCGAAGGCTGGCATAAAGGATTGCTCTTTTCCCGTTTGGATTCATAAACACTGCGTACCCGGACACCGTCGCCGCAGGCCTCACGAAAGATCCGGGTGATCGGCTCAAGTTCCTCGGGTGGCAGGGGCTTCACGGCACAGGAGCGGAGCGGTGTATTGATCTCGATCTCCTCCGGATGGATCTCCCGGGCAAGCGAGACGATGCCCGCAGCGTCTTTCTTGTTGCTCGCGATGAACATCACTTGCAGGGTCAAATGGCCGTGATAGATCTTGCGGAAGGCCTTAAGGCCGTCCACGATCTCGACCAAAGTGATCTCGGGGCTCGGATGGTTGACATTCTTTAAGAAATCTCCCGAAGAGGCATCGAGTTTAGCCTCGATGCGGTCGGCAAGCCTCAGATCCTCTTGAACGTCCCGTCGCGAAATGAGAGAAGCGTTGGTGATCACGGCGATCTTTTCTTTCCGGATCGAACGGATCCCCCGGATCATATCCCCCAAATTCTTCGCGAGGGTCGGCTCCCCGCTTCCGGCAAACGTGATGTAATCCAGCTCGAGATCCGGCAAAGCGCGGATCTCTTTAAGAAGGGCCTCGGTCGGAACGAATACTTCCCGGTCTTTCGGAAAAACCTCCGTCCGTCCCACCTGGCAATACACGCAATCGAACGTACAAGTTTTCTTGAGGGTGGACACCGGGTCCACGCCCAAAGACTTCCCGATCCTCCAGGAAGTGACAGGCCCATAGATGTATTTGTGTTTCGGTTGATCCATCGCTCGCGTTTCCTATAGAGAAAAACCCCCTCAGCAGTTCTCCCGGGGGGTTTTTCAAATCACCTTCATTTAAGCACGGAATCCCTCTTTCGCAAAAGGGATTCCCAAAACACCCCATCAATTCCGGGAATTGGTACGGTAAAACCAATTCCCGGAATTAAGCGGGTAAAACCTTTTACACCTTCGCGGTCCCTAAGATCGCAGCGAGATCTTCTTTCGCCGTGGTCACGGGCTTGAGGTTGAACTTTTCAACAAGCACGTTCAACACATTCGAGCTCACAAAGGCCGGCAAAGAAGGCCCTATACGGATGTTCTTGATCCCCAGGGATAAGAGCGTCAGGAGGATGCAAACCGCCTTCTGCTCATACCAGGAAAGGATCATCGAAAGCGGTAGCTCATTGACACCGCATCCAAAGGCCCCGGCAAGCGCAAGCGCCACCTGGATCGCGGAATAAGCGTCATTGCACTGCCCCATATCGAGAAGTCTCGGAATACCGCCGATATCCCCGAACTCGAGCTTGTTGAAACGGAACTTCCCGCAAGCGAGCGTCAGGATCACGCAATCCTTCGGCACTTCCTGCGCGAAGTCCGTGTAATAGTTCCGGCCGGGTTTCGCCCCGTCGCATCCGCCGACCAGAAAGAAATGCTTGATCAGCCCGGCCTTCACGGCACCCACCACTTTGTCCGCGACGCCCAATACAGCATTATGGCCGAACCCGACCACAATGTTTTTCGCCGCGACGTCCGCGGGAAAACCCCCGGCCTTGATCGCGGCCTGGATCACCCGGCTAAAATCCTTTTTGCCGTTCACCGCGGAAATATGCTCCACGTCCGGCCACGCCACAAGCCCCGTCGTAAAGATCCGGCTCTTGTAACTTGCGCGTGGTTCCTGGATGCAGTTAGTGGTCATCAGGATCGATCCCGGAAAAGCATCAAACTCCCTGGCTTGGTCCTGCCAAGCCCCGCCGTAATTGGCGACAAGGTGTTTATACGCCTTAAGCTTCGGGTAGCCATGCGCCGGCAGCATTTCGCCGTGCGTGTAGATACTGATCCCTTTGCCTTCGGTTTGCTGTAGGAGTTGTTCGAGATCAAGCAGGTCGTGACCCGAAACGAGGATCGCCGGACCTTTTTTCACGCCGAGCGAAACCCCGGTCGGAATCGGATGCCCGAAATGATCCGTGTGAGCCTTGTCCAGGATCTCAAGACATTTCAGATTCACAAGACCGAACTCCATATTGAGTCCCACGAGATCGCCCACGGTAAGACTGTTATCCGTGATCGCACGCAATCCCTTATGGAAAAACGCCGTCACGGACTCATCCTCACGTCCGAGAACCATGGCATGGTCCGCATAAGCCGCCATCCCCTTGAGTCCATAGAGAAGAAGCTCGCGAAGACTGCGGATATCCTCATTAAGGGTCTTGTCAGAAAGGATCCCCACCGCTTCTCCCTGCTCCTCAAGCCCGGGCAACGTGATCGCGGGCTTCCAGGCAGCCGCCGCAGGAAGCACGCCGTCAAACTCACGACCGTTCTTCTTGCTATAACCTGCCAGAAAAAGCTTCTTGATCTCTTCTTTGACATGATAAGCGCGCAAAAGTGTCTCGTGCAATCTCTGCGGATCAAAGTCCACATTCGTAACAGTGGCAAAAAGCGCCTCGATCACGAAAAGATCCGCCGAGCGATCTTTGATCCCGATCTCACGGGCCAAGAACGCATAAATGGAGATCCCCTTCGCCGCATGGATCAAAAGATCCTGCAGCGACGCCACTTCCGGCGTTTTGCCGCACACGCCTTTCGAGTCACAGCCTTTCCGCTTGGATGTCTGTTCGCACTGATAGCAAAACATACTCATTTTGATTTTCTCCCTTGGTTTGTGCCTGCGCCTTTCAGCCCAAGCTTTTTCTTTGTTGCGATTTTTAAATGTTTCACTCCCCCACTCCAGCCATCGGGCCATGATCGCCGCACTAAGCCCGGATCCTGCATACGAACCTTGCCGTGTAGCTCACAACCCCGCTGGGTCGGATAACAATTCTTTTTCAGTTTCCCGCATCTCTCGCCCTCGATATGAGGACAACCCCAACTCATAAAAACCTTTCCCTCAATTCCCTGGTGTTTTTTTACTTTAATGCCCGCAACATCCCCCCGATTCATGATGGCCGCAAGACACGGGGGCTTCAGCTTCCACCTGTTGAGATTTGACCTGAAACCGTTCCGCAAGAGCCCGCGCTTTTTGGGTATAAAAGTCGAGCCCCACATCCTTGGAAATGGCGAGCTCCTCGGCGCGGAACGCCCGGAGCAATTTCTCCTGCTGTTCAGAGCTCAGATTTTCATTAGCCATTGCAAAGAGGCAGTGATCTTCTTTTTCGATATGCTCACGAAGCAGGGGGATATACGCCCGGGCCGCGGTTAAAAAATCCTTCAGCACTGCCGCATTCCCATGTTCAAAAGCAACAACGGCTGTTTCCATTTTCCCAACAAGACTGCGCCCCATCTCGTGCTCCGCAAGCATCACGCCGGTCGGACCGCCATCACGCGGCATCCCGAGGGCTTCCAGAAGAACGAATAAATGTTGTTCCTCCTTAGCATGGTGGGAGCGATCCGCGAACCCACGGAAAAAATCGATCATGTCGCGCGCCGCGTCACAGTCAAGCCGTTTGCTTTCCTCACTGGAGTCTGCCATTTTCTCAAGACACTCCAACACTTGTTCGATAACGCGGTGTTCACTTTCCAATATGTCCGTCGCTTTCATGGGCTCAGCCTTTCTTTTTTGTGGATTTAGACTTTTTTCTGACAGCAAGGATCCTGATGGCCTTCTCCCTGACCGCCTCGGGCTTGTTCTTGATCGCAATACGGAGTCCTGTGATCGCGCGGGGTGAGACAGAAAGTGTGCGTATCCCCAGAGCGATCAATTTTCTCGCATAGACGGGATTGGAGGCCAGCTCCCCGCAGACAGAAAGCGGTTTCCGGTGCCTGCGCGCGGCCTGCGCGACGTGACGCACGAGTGTCCAGAAAGCTTTGCGGTCCGGATGATGATCACTAGAGACAAGCTCGTTATCGCGGTCGACAGCAAAAAGGTACTGGATGAGATCGTTCGTCCCGAGACTCCCGAAATCTGCTTCCTTCAGAATATCCTCCGCATCCAAACACGCGGAAGGGACTTCGAACATAAGCCCATGCCGGATCTCACCCTGCGGAAGATCCGACGTTTCCGCCGCGAATTTCTCCCGCAAAAGACGATACTGTGACAGATCCACCACCATCGGATACATCACATGAATCCGGCCATGCCGCGAAACCCGGGCAAGCGCCCGCGCCTGCGTCCTGAAAACTTCAGGATGACCCAAAAGAAACCGGCTGCCGCGAAATCCCAAGGCCGGATTTTGTTCCTTCGGGAATTCCAGGAAATCCGCCCCCTTATCGCCGCCGAGATCGAGCATCCGGAAATAAACGGGTTTGCCCTTCATGGCCTTTAAAACCTGGGTGTATCGCTCGTATTGTTCGTCTTCACTCAGCTGTTTTTTGGCGATTAGAAATTCGAATTCCGTCCGGTAAAGGCCTATCCCCTCCGCGTTCTGATCCACGGCCTCTTGGACCCGTTTCGCGACATTCAGGTTCGCGTAGACACGAAGGCCCGGAATAGGCGGAACCGCCTTCACCTCCGCATCCTTGGGTCGTTCTATCTGGGGATATTGCGCCAGCGTTTTCGGACTGGGCCAAATGATCACCTCCCCGGTGTCACCGTCCACAAGCACCTGGGTTCCACAAAAGATCCGGTCATGAATGCCGGGAATACCGCTGACAGCGGGGATCCTCAGGGAACGCGCCAGGATGGCCGCATGCGATGCCACGCCCCCCTTATCGGTCACGAAACCCTTGATGTAATCCGTGTTGAGCTCCATGGTCAGACTAGGCGTCAACTCTTCGGCGATCACGATACGATTCTTCCCCCTCTGGCAGAAAAAATCATTTTGGCATTGGAAGGACGGACTCAGATTCGCGAGCGCATCCAGGAGCCGCCTTTTCACTTCGCCAATATCGGAAGCCCGCTCCTTGAGGTAGTCATGATCCATTTTGGCAAGCTGATCCTCAAAAAAATCTAGGGAGCTGATGACAGCCTTCTCGGCGCTGAAATTCTTGCTCCGGATGTGATCGGTCACGCGCTCGATCAGCGCGGGATCTTCGAGGATCATTTTCTGAGCCGTAAAGATCTCGGCTTCGGCCTTCCCCACCCGCTCCTCCACTTCTTTATAGAGCAGAGTCAGCCTCTCGCGGACCGTGGCCAACGCTTTCCGAAAACGGTCCCCTTCGCTCCGAACTTCTTGAGCGGTGATATCTTTCACCGGAAGACTCATGTGCCGCTTCTCATTAAAGAGACACACGGAAGCGACCGCGACCCCGGGGCTGAGGGGCAGTCCCTTGAACCGTGTCTCTTTATCCGTGGCTTCAACCAGCATGGCCCCTCCTCCGGACGCGAGCGCATCCGTTCTCTTGGTTCATCAATGACGCAATGCTGACCCGGGACAACCTTTCCAAGACGTCGCGCTCGATCGAATCGATCTCACGCTTCAACCTGCAGGTTGCCCGATTAGGACAGAGCTTCTTCTTGAACACACATTCGTTAAGCTCGACCGTTCCCTGAAAGATATGAATCAGTTCGGTGAGTTTGACGGAGCCCGGCTTCCGGGCCAGCGCAAAGCCGCCCCCCTGACCTTTAAACGATTTCAAAATTCCTTCCGAACTCAGCTGCTGAAGAAGTTTCCTCAAAAAAGGGCGGGGGATCCGGAGCGCGCCCACCATCTCGTCGGCGGTAACAGATTTTTTTTTGCTCTCGGCGATGTAGCACAGGGCGCGCATCGCATAATCGGTGTTTCTCGTGATCATCTTCACGGTCTAATGATACCACTTTGGTATCATTAGTCAAACTTTAAACTAAGAAAATTGCGGCGCTCTTAGCAACAGGGGGATGGTCTGGAAGGATCCGAAGAGGCTTTTTTCTGAAGGGCTTCGTCGATCGCGCGGGCGGCTTTTTTACCGGCCCCCATCGCGAGGATCACGGTCGCGGCACCGGTCACAATATCGCCGCCGGCATAGACGCCGTCTTTGGAGGTTTTCATCGTGGTTTCATCGACTATGATGCCGCCCCATTTCTGGACTTCGAGTCCCGGGGTGGTCTGGCGGATGAGTGGGTTCGGGGTTCCGCCGATGGCAATAATGACCGTCTCCACGGGAAATTCAAAGTTACTCCCCTTTTTGACGATGGGCCTGCGCCGGCCGGATTCATCAGGTTCGCCCAACTCCATCTCAACGCATTCTAATCCCGCAACCCAGCCGTCCTTGCCGAGGACCTTGACCGGGTTACGGAGAAGCTGAAAAATAATGCCCTCTTCTTTCGCGTGATGGATCTCCTCCGCGCGAGCCGGAAGCTCCGCCTCACTCCGGCGGTAGACGATATAAACCTCTTCGGCGCCAAGACGCTTGGCGGTCCGGGCGGCGTCCATGGCCACGTTCCCTCCGCCCACCACCGCGACCCGCTTTCCGATCTTGACCGGCGTCGGGACATTCGGGAAATCATAGGCCTTCATCAGATTGGCCCGCGTCAGAAACTCGTTGGCGGAGTAAACTCCGTTAAGATTCTCCCCTTCGATCTTCATGAAAGCGGGCAAGCCGGCGCCGCATCCGATAAAAACAGCCTTAAAACCCTCTTCAAAAAGTTCGTCTACTTTGATCGATTTTCCGATAATCACATTCTTCTCGATCTTGACACCCAGGTTGAGCGCCTTCGCGATCTCTTTGGCGACAAGCCTCTTCGGAAGTCGGAACTCCGGGATCCCGTACATCAGAACGCCTCCCAAGGCGTGAAGCGCTTCAAAGATCGTCACGTCGTAACCCATCCGAGCGAGTTCCCCGGCGCAGGTCAACCCGGCTGGCCCGCCTCCGGCGATCGCGATCTTGATACCGTTCTTCTTGATCTCGGGGATCTCCTCGGGCAGATGCTCCATCGCGTGGTCCGCGACAAAACGTTCCAGGCGACCGATCGCCACGGGTTCGCCCTTTTTGCCGCGCACGCAAAGAATTTCGCATTGCGTCTCTTGAGGGCAAACCCGCCCGCAAACGGCCGGCAGACAATTCTCACTGGCCAGGATCCTGAACGCTCCGTCAAAATCCCCTTCCGCAACCTTCTTGATGAACTCCGGGATCCCGACATTGACGGGACAACCCGCCACGCAGGGCCGCGTTTTACATTGAAGACAGCGAAGCGCTTCCTCCTGGGCCTGTTCGGGAGTATATCCCAGCGCGACTTCCCTGAAATTCTTGACGCGCTCTTCCGGCTTCTGCTCAGGAATGGGGACTTTCTTGGGGCTCATATTGGGGGCCATATCAATCACCCTTCAAACCGATCTTGCAGGAATGGGCTTCTTCGGTCTTATACATGCTTTGACGGCGCATGAGCTCGTCGTAATCCACCTGATGCCCGTCAAAATCCGGCCCATCGACACAGGCAAATTTTGTCTGACCGCCCACCGTCACGCGACATCCGCCACACATACCGGTCCCGTCCACCATAATGGGGTTAAGCGAGACATTGGTCCTGAGACCCCAGGGCTTCGTCAAGAGGCTGACAAATTTCATCATGATCACGGGACCGATGGCGATCACCTCGTCATATTTTTCGCCGGCCTCGACAAGCTCTTTCAGCTTCGTGGTGACGAGCCCCTTGGCCCCGTAGCTCCCGTCATCGGTGGTCACATAAACATTCTTGCAGAATTGGGAGAATTTTTCCTCGAGGATAATGAAGTCTTTGCTTCGCGCGCCGAGGATCACATCGACCGAAGTTCCCATCTCGCTCAGTTTCCTGAGCTGGGGGTAAAGAGGCGCCGCGCCGACCCCGCCGCCGATCCCGATGACGCGTTTCATGGGATGAAGCGCGGTAGGCTGACCCAGCGGCCCCACAACATCCTCGATCGATTCGCCTTCTTTTTTCTCGCTGAGCTTGCGGGTGGTGTAGCCGGCCACTTGATAGATTATAGAAACAGAACCCTTCGCGCGGTCATATTCCGCGATCGTAAGCGGCACGCGTTCCCCTTCCGCATCCACGCGAAGAATGATGAACTGGCCCGGCTCACAATGCCGCGCGACGAAAGGCGCGTGAAGCACCATTTCTTCAACGTTATTGTTCAGCTTTTTCTTTTCGAGGATCAGGTACATGAGAAAGTCCCTGGTTGATTTAGTTCAAATTCTACAGACGGAATGAGCGGGGGGCAACACGTTTCACCGAAGCTATTGCACAAAAAGGATGGGCTCTTCGTAAAAATTATTTCTGACGCTGTTCGGACATACGGTGATAGGCAAGCAAGGCACGCTTACGTCCCGCGGCATGGTCGACTATCGGCGCGGGATAATTCTTATCTAGCTGAACTCCGGCCGAAGCGAGCACTTCGGAAGGCGCTTCCCAAGGCTGATGAATGAACCTGGCGGGAACCCTGGAAAGCTCCGGGATCCAGCGCCGGACATAATCCCCTTCGGAATCGAATTTATTCCCCTGCAGAACCGGATTGAAAATACGAAAGTACGGCGCCGCGTCCGCGCCACATCCCGCCACCCACTGCCATCCAAACGTGTTGTTCGCGAGATCAGCATCCACGAGCGTCTCCATGAACCATGCCGCGCCCTCCTGCCACGGTTGAAGAAGATCTTTCACGAGGAATGAAGCCGCGATCATCCGCACGCGATTATGCATCCACCCGGTCGCCCAAAGCTGACGCATGCCGGCATCTACGATCGGATAACCCGTCTCGCCTTTTTGCCAGGCCCGCAACAGGCGCGCGTCCTTTCGCCACTGGAATTTCAGGAAGTCCTTACGCAGAGGCCGTATGACGCTCTCCGGAAAATGAAAGAGCATGTGATGGGCGAACTCCCGCCAGACGATCTGTCTCAAAAAAGCTTCCCCGGTCCGGTGGATCCCGGGACGCCGGTCCGCAATCATGTGCTGCCGCGTCTCGTGCCAGACTTGGCGCGCGCTGATCTCCCCAAAATGAAGATACGGAGAAAGCCGAGAGGTTCCTTCCTTGGCGGGATGATCGCGCCCCTCGGAATAATCTGCCACGCGATTTCTGAGGAATTTTTGAAGCACGGCTTTGGCCCCCTTCTCACCGGGATCCCAACACCGCCCAATTTTCTCCGTCCACTGCGCGCGAGATACGAACCCCAGACTCTCCAGTTTTTCGGAACGCGGCCAAACCGAGGGCGCGATCAATTTCCCATTAAATTTGACCGGAGCGGCGGGTTCTTCCAAAGAGAGGCAATGATTCCAGAAGGGCGTGAAAACCTTAAAAGGAGTGCCCTGCTTGTTTCTTACTGTCCGGGGATCATAAAGAAGAGAATCGTTAAACGCGCCGCAGAAGATACCGGCACGAGTCAGTTTTGCATGAACCGCTTCGTCGATCTTTCGCTGAACCGGGTCAAAGGATTCGTCCCACAGAACGGCCGCTGCACCGGTTTCACGGACCACAGCAGCAAGCACGTCGGGAGCGTTCCCTCTACGGAGGATGAGTCTCGATTTTTTCCTAAGAAAACTTTCTTGCAAACTCGCCAGAGAACGGCCGAGCCACCACGCGCTGGGTCCCCCGGGGCGCACTTTCGGATCCGCGATAAAAAGTGGGATCACGGGACCTCCCCGCGAAATCGCTGAGGTTAAGACACGATTATCTTCAAGGCGAAGGTTCCGGCGAAACCAGACGAGAATGGATTTCTCGCGAGACATTCGGAGGGACCGTCTATTTCTTGAGCAAACGCTCAAGCTTCAAGAGCAAGTCTTCAGAAGCATAAGGTTTGCGGAGGCAGTCATCCGCCCCGGCCATGCGGCAGGCGTGTTCGATATCGTCCATTCCCGCGGCGGTCGTGTTGATCACGGGGATATGAAGGGTTCGCGGGTCCTTCTTAAGTCGGCGGCAAACCTCGAGACCATCGATCCCCGGCATCAGCACATCCAGCAGGATCAGGTCCGGATTTGCCTCCACAGCTTTTTTGAGCCCCTCCTCACCGTCCTGAGCCGCGATCACCTCATAACCGTTTTTTTTGAGGCGCAAGGAGATCATCGTGATCTGGTCCGGCTCATCTTCGATAAAAAGGATCTTGATCTTCTTCTCATTCATGCTCAATCCCCCTCTTCTTAGCAAGAGGCAGGGCGAAGGTGACCGAAGTCCCTTGTCCCAATTCGCTATGCGCCCAGATGCGCCCCTTATGCAGCTCAACAATCCCCTTCGCGATGGAAAGTCCAAGACCGAACCCTTTCTCTCCGGGTCCGGCTATCCTTGAGAATTGTTGGAATTTCTCAAAAAGCTTTTTGACATTCTCAGGAGTGATCCCGATCCCGGTATCCCGCACGGTGCACTCCACCTCCTTCTTCAAAGGAATCAAGGAGATCTCCACGGAACCTTTCGCCGTGAACTTCAAGGCGTTATCCACCAAATTGGTCAACACCTGTGTGATCTTGTCCGGATCCGCAAGGACCCGGACCGGTGATCCGGACAATTTTGCTTTAAGAACGATCCCTTTTTCCGCTGCTCGTTTTTCAAATTCAAAGATCACATCCTTCACAAGGTCCGCAAGGTCCATCGGTTGGGGCAGGAGCTTGATCTTCCCCGTTTCGATACTGGAAATATCCAGGAGACTCGCGATCATGCGCGCCAAGCGGTCAATACTCCGCATCACCGTCTGGAGGATCTCCCTCTGCTCCGGATTCACCGGTCCGACGACCTCATCCACAAGAAGACTGATTCCTTCCTTCTCGATCGAAAGCGGGGTGCGAAGCTCATGGGAAACGGTCCTCACGATCTCGTTACGGAACTCTTCGACCTTCTTCTGTTCCGTGACGTCCACCGAAACCCCGAGAATACACGTTTCTTTGACCCCGACCATATGGAACGGCACCTTGATCGTTTGCATCACATGCTTCCGGCCATGAACATCCGTAAAAATCTCGTCCGCGACGATCTTCGGTTTTCCCGTCTGAATCACTTCCCGGTCGATCTTGAGATAGGCCTCAACCTCAGAAGGGACGGGATGGATATCGCGGCGCCGGACCCCGATCAACTCTTTTGCTTCTTTCCCGTACATCGCAGCCACAGCACGATTGGCGAGAAGGATCTTCCCTTCCGCGTCCTTGGCGAAGATCATATGGGGTACCGTGTCGATCACCTGGAACAATTGATGGCGGCTTTCCCGGATCACCGCTTCCGCGCGCCGGCTCTCGGTGATCGCCCGGGCTTGCTGAAGGTTCTGGTAGGCGAGTTGCGACAGCTGCCTGGCCATCGTAAAAAGCAACTGGGCGACTTTATCAAACTGTGCTCGCGGCATGGACGGAACTTTCAGAAATGCCTCGGCGGCTTTATCTTCATCCGCGCCGATCTCGCGGGCATAGGCGCGGATCTTGTCCTCAGACTGAGTTTCGTCCCGCACTTGTCCGATCAGCCAATTGGCCACGTGCCGGCCTCCGACGGTAATGCTGGCCCCGGCATCCCACAACCCCCCGCTCAAGCAGGGCTGAACAATAGGACCGGCCATATTCATTCGCCCAATACAAGCATCGGACTTGTAGCAATTCGCACGGCCCTTTTCGTTTGCGCGGATAATGTCCTGACACAAAGAACAAAAATTGCTCGGCCTGGTGATGGGCGTACCGTCGACGCGGGTGATGATCGAGCCCACCCCCGTGGCTCTGGTAAACTCGTCCTGGATCTGCTGTATCTCCTCCGTAATGAAGAGATCTTCAAACTCAACCCCATCACCAGCGCCCGCCGGCTGTGTTAGCATCGAAATTCTTTTCTCTAGAGCTTGTTCCATTTCCTTGCGCGCCGTGATATCCATGATCGTGCCGATCATTTTGACGGGCTTGCCATTCGCGTCCAGCTCCAGCTTTCCAAGACCATGGACCCATCGTTCCTTACCGTCCCTGTGACGGAGGATCTTGTATTCCTTGTCAAAACGGCCTTTTTTTTCAACGACTTCTTTATCAAAATAATCACGCATTTCCGCACGCCAATCGGGATGGACCAAGTCCTCCCACCCTGCAACGGAACGCGGGTAACGAGCATCAATCCCGAACAACTTATCGAGGATCGGCGAGCTAGTCCAATTGCCGGAAGAAAGGTCCAGCACATAGCTCCCCACCCCGGCAATCGACTGCGACTCCCGGAGCGACCGCTCATTCTCTTTAAGCGCTTCCTCCGCCTTCTTTCGCTCGGTGATATCGATGGTGTAACCCCCCAGCAATACCCTATCCCCCTGAGTGATCGGGAACTTGATGGTAAGATAGTTCCGGCCGTTAAAGTTCTCTTCGAGTCTCAGCACCTTACCGCTGGAGACGGCAGTCCAATCGTCGGCAGTGATTTTCGCGGCGAGGTCTTTAGGGAAAAGCTCTCCCATTGTTTTTCCGATAATATTCTTTCCCTTGATGCCGATCATCTTATGAAAATTTTCGCTAGCTTTCAGCACGCGACTCTCTTTGGGGGTCACCTCTTTAATGAAGGTGAAAAAGGGCGAGTGGCGCATAAAGAGCGCGAAAACTTCTTCACTCTCACGCAGCGCCTTCTCCACCTTCTTTCGCTCGCTAATATCCATCACCACGGACCAAATGCGCTTTTTCCCATCCGCACCCACGACGATCGCCCCATTCAGTAAAACAGGGATCCGTCTCCTTGTTTTATGGATATATTCCTTCTCGTAAGGTCCATAGCTCCCGCTTCGTTCCATGGAACGAAGCTGTTTCTCCTCATCCTTCGCATAGTCTTTCGGCGTCAAGTCCCAATAGGTCAGTTTAAGCGCTTCTTTCCGGGTGTACCCGATCATGTCCAAATAGGCCTGATTCACCTGAACAAGCGTCCCGTCCATTTCGCAAAGGGCCATCCCGCTCACGGATGTTTCGAACATGGCGCGAAATTTCCCTTCACTCTCTCGGAGCGCATCTTCGGCTTGCTTACGATCCGTAATATCCCGGGCATAGCCGGTGGTCCCGATGACTATTCCATCCTTATCGAAAACAGGCGTCTTGAAAGTCTCATGCCATCTCGCAACGCCTTTTTTGGAAATGAGTTCCTCGACCGTAACATGCTTGCGACTTCTCATCACCTTCCGGTCATCCGCGCGGTACCCTTCGGCGAATTTGGGAGGCCAATAATCGAGGTCGGTCTTGCCCACCACATCTGCGGGCTTTTTCGCGCCTGCCATTTTCGCGAACACCTGATTGACCGCCAGAAACCGGCCTTCCTTATCCTTCAGCCAGACCATCCCGGACTGGTTGTCAATAATGGAGGTCAGATAAGCTTCGCGCTGCCTCAGAAGATCGTCGAACCGTTTCCGGTCCGTTATATCTTCGAACAAAACAAACACCTTCCCGGAAATAGGAGCCCCCGAGATGAACACGGTCTTGACCGTACGGTCCTTACAAGTCACCCGGTACTCGGCGCCCTCGATCTCGACGCCCTTCGCCAGAGCGCGTTTGACACGCCCCGTCCAGTCAGCAATCGATTCCCTGCGATAAGCCTTGTCGGGATAAGCCTGGGCCCACCACTTCGCCATAGTCGGGATGTCCGCCGACTGATAGCCAAAGACCTCGACCGCCTTCCCGTTAATGAATTCGATCATCCCGCCCGAGTTGACGACTGCCATCGCGATAGGCGCCTGCTCAACGATCCGCCGGAACCGCGCCTCGCTCTCGATGAGTGCCTCTTCCGCTTTGATGCGGTCCGACACATCATGCGCCATGCCCACCACACAAGGCTTCCCGTAAAAATCCGCGATCACGGCGGTGCACAACTGAGGGACGGGCCGCCCGTCTTTGGTAAGCGTATCAAGCACCATCGAGGCGCTCTTGCCGGTCTTCATCATTTGGTGCATGGTCTGCAGCATCCGCTTCCGGTCATAAGGGGCCACGGTATCCAACGCCGAGATCTTGGCCATGTCCTCATCGGTCCAGCCAAAGATCTTTTCATAATTCTTATTCCAGCGAATGAATTTTCCGTCTTCGTCGAAGAGATAGGCGGTTCCCGGAAGAGCATCAAACACAGCGTTCGTCAGAGCGTGTTCATTCTTCAGGACCTGTGCCGCCAGTTTACTTTCGGTGATGTCCCTGAAAACGGCGATAACGGTGGGAACGCCGACGATATCGACCGTCGCGCCTGAGTGAACCTCGACCTCAATGACCCTGCCGTCTTTGCGCACGGCTTTAACTTCATAGCGCTCCGGATCAGGGAAGCCACGTAATCTTTTTTTTGAGATAGCAAGCATCCGCGGCCTATCAACGGGGAGAACAAAACTATCAAAATTCCTGCCGACGAGCTCATCCACTTCGTAGCCCAGCATTTCGGCAAAACACTTATTAACGTAGATGATCTTCCGGCCTTGCGTCATACCGATTCTGACATTGCCGCGCTCGGCAATCGCCCGAAACAGTCCTTCAGACCCGCGCAACTTTTCCTCCGCCACTTTCTTTGCGAAAATATCCAGCGCCAGTTGCTTCGATTTTTCTTTCTCCTTAAGGTGGGCATAGCCCAATTCGGCGACAAGCGCGGCCATCTCTTTGAGAAATCCCGTCACCTCCTTGAGCCGCTTCGCGGAGATCACCGGGACTTCTCCGAGCGCGGCCATGTATTTTTTTTCATTGCAGCCGAAAACCTTCGCCTGTCTGCGGAACCGTGAAAGATCAGGGGCTTCGAGGAGAACCTGCCCGGTGGCGAGAATGGCGACACACTTTCCTTTAATGAAGATTGGCATGGCGCAATCCACGAGGCCGTTCGCGCATAGCTCGATCACGATCTTTCCCGGCTTCGTCATTTGGCGGACGAGGCGGGCATTACTTTTCCGGCAATTTTCCGCGGACTTGGGGCAGCGCCTGTGGAATTTTGTGCAGATATCCCTCCAGCCCGTCGCGGCAAGGATCTCCATGTCGGGAACGCTCAAGAAGCCGATGGTGAAACCCATCGTATCGGTGAAGTGCTGAAAGATGCGCTGCAGTTTTTTGATGTCGACGAGGTCTTTAATGGTGTACTTGCCGTCCACCAGATGCTTGGATGAAGTCATGCGTGGATTATATACCCGGAATTTCGTCTGGTTAAGCGATGTTTTTCAATACCGCCACGGAAGATCGCGTATAGGGTAAGTGTATGTAGTAGATCGCAGTTCGTATGTCGCCAAAACAGGGCTGGGATTTCTTCGACGCACGACATTCTCCATACGACATCCGAGCTTACGATCATAAGATAAAGTAAGTAATCTGTCCGGGACGAAGGCTTTGTCGTTCTCGCCGCGCGGCCCCGTCAAGACCGGTTCGCCCGATCCAGACAAAGCCTCCGTCGTTCACGCCGGCGCCGCGCTTGAGCCACAGCCGGATCAAGTGCGGCCGTCACAACTGCCGCAGCCGAAACTGCGGTTTTCTTAGCCGCCGCTCCATTTCTGGCCGCGCTGGCTAAGAGATGAGAAAAAACATTTATCCCGCGGTCAACATCAGAACCGCATCTTCCCAACCGAATGGCGGAGTGAATGTGACGGTTTGAGAATTCGTATATACACCAGCCGCAATCGGATCTTGAATAATACCTCGTGGGTCAAGCCATTGAGCCGTCACTTTCGAACTGGTGGTGATCCGGTTCAGGTTGATCGTCGCCGTAGTCCGTGTTGGAAAATACACGTACGCTTCATCGCCGTCAGTGGATTTAACAGCCGCCACCCGGGTATTGCCGCTTCCTGCGCCCGACGTGATCATGGCTTGATCCGGAACAAGCTTCCACCACTCCCGGGCCTTCATGAAACTCGTCAAAATGCCCATCTGCACGGATCCCGGGCTGTTGATGTAGTCGATGTTGGCGGCATGGTTACTCCAGGAGAGACCGTTTCCATAGTCATAGCCTGCCCCGCCCGCAAAAAAACTGCTCCATGCCTCAACCCGGACATACTGCGCGCTGATGATAGTGGTATCCGTATTGCCGTTCAGCGTATACCCCGTTCCCTGTTCATAAGTCCCCTCGACCACAAGCGTGGGTTTGGTGACTGCCAGGTTGTAATCGCCATTCACAACCTGATAAACACCGCCATTATTGCTCCACACCTCCATCCCGTTTGTATCCAGCCAGGCATCATGCCCTACAAACTCGCCGGAAGAAGTGTAAGGCGGGAGTCCTCCCGGATGAAAGGTCATGAACGTTGTACTGTAATCGGCCGTATTGTTAATAGGATCGTAAGCATTGACCCCATTGGTGCCGTCCGCCACACCTTCGGCGATCGCGCACCATCCCGCCACGCCAATTCCGCCGGGATCGCTGGCATGCATGTCCTGCCCGATATTAAAGATAATGTTTTTCTTCCCCTTAAAAAGATTGCCGACCTGCCGGCCATATTCATAGGCCTGGGCATTACTGGTCGCATGGATCTCGTCTAACCTTCCGGGACCGCCGATTGTCAATTCCACGTACAGTCCCCTTTCCGCGGCCCGGTCCACGATCCATGAAAAGTGATTCCACCAAGCGGTATTTAATTGGGTAACATTGGTGCCTACAAATGGAAGGTTGCCGTAATAATCCGTCCGGACATCCCCCGCAATCCCCGTAGTGATTCCTGTGGCTGCCAGCTTGATTACCGTGTATCCCTTGGCCGCCCGGTCATCCAGCAGAGTGAGAATATCGCTGTCGCTGTGTTGCTGCAAAATCCATTCGGTATCTCCTATGTAGAGGAAAGGCGTTGTGGGAGTTGTCTGGATGTAGTGCCCGTTAGCGCTGACCGTCAAAGGGATCGCACTTACGGCTTGCGGCGTGAACGTGATCTGGTTGGAAGGCAGGGATTCATTACCCGCTGCGTCTACGGCTTTGACCTGGTAGGAAAGGGTTTTTCCCGCATCCGCTGCCGTGATCGTGGTGTCAATATAGTTCGTCCCCGTGACCAAAGGGATCAAAACGCCGTCGCTGCGGTAGGTCTGTATCATGACGCCGTTCCGGTACACGTGATAACCGGCCACGGCCCTGTCATCCGTCGAAGCATCCCACGCCAAGCTGGGCTGGAGACGGGACGCGGAAACTCCCGAAATGTTTAAGTTCGAAGTTGTCGCGACTTTCAAATTCGCCGGCGCCGTCGGAGCAACGGTATCGGGAGGCAGAGCCGCCAGCTGCGCAATCTCGGCGCCCGTCAATGCCCGGCTGTAGACCACGGCCTGGTCCAGTTTACCTTTGAATCCGTTTAACCCAAGAAGGGTTGAATCCGCGGTGTCAGGCTTGAAGGCCGTCTGTGCAAAGGTTTTAGTGACCGGTGTCGCGGAAGTCCCATTCGCATAAAACTTGTACAGACTCATTGAAGTCCCGGTAAAAACCCCGGTGTACTGGACCCACTGGTTCAAGGTCGTATCCGCCTCGCAGACCGTGGTCCCCACGCCGCCGTTCACGCGAAAACAATATTTCTCGTTCGCGCCGCCGTTCGAAAGATCTCCCAGGAAATAGCCCGCCTTGTTGCCATAGTTCTCGTCGGCCACGGCAGAGGCATATTCATTGCTTGCCGATTCCCGGTAAACCCAGACTGAGACCGTCAAGGAAGAGCCCGAGGCCGGATCGGCCGATCCGAGATTGAACACATTATTGCTGCCATTGAATGCGTAGGAGTAATTCCCCTGCACGTGATCGCTGCTCAATATCGGAAGCGTCATGCCCGAAGGAATCGTGCCCGAGGGAGACGTTTCCAAATTATCCAGGAGTAACGGGTTCGCCGGGATGATCGTCGTCCCGCCGTCTGTGACCGTCACGTTTACGCTCACGATGTTGGAATAGACGCTCGCGGCGTCCTTCGCTTTGAACCGGAAAACATAAGCACCGACCTGGGCGGCGGTCGGGGTCCATGAAAAAGCACCTGTCCCGACATTCAGAGACGCCCCGGCCGGAAGCGAAATAGCCGCGCCACTCAACGTCACGCCATCGATCTCGTACGTGCGGGTATCCCCGGTATCCACATCGGTCGCCGCCAGCGGGAAGGAGACGACGCTTCCGGATGAAACGCTCTGGGCTGCCACGCTCCCAAGGACCGGCGGGTCATTCACCGCGTTCACCGTCACCAAAAAGCTGCTGGGCGTATGAACGATCCCGTCGAACACATCAACCGTGATCGTGGTAGAGCCGTTAGCATTGAGCGCCGGCTTAAACGTCAGCGTTCCGGCCGTATTCGGACTGGTGTAGTTAACCGTTAGGGCTCCCGTCAGGGCCGGATTACTGGAAACCACCGTCACCACAAGCGGCTGGTTTTCTCCTACACCTGCTGTGATCCCGGAAAAATTGACCGTCTGCTGAGCTGCGTCTTCATTAATCGTTACGGGCGTGATCGCATTGATCGTCGGCGGCTGGTTCGGTTGCAATTGTGCCAATTGGCCGATCTCCGGAACCGTCAGCGCGCGGGCATAAACGTAGACATTATCCATCGATCCTTTTAAATATTCGCTGGGAGTGCTCGTGGAGCCGTTTTCCTGCCCGCCGATCGTGATGGGATTGGTATCGTACTGTAGCGCCGAATACTTTCCGGACCCGGCTAACACCCCGTTGATATAGATTTGAAGCGTCCCGTTCGCGATCACTCCCGCGATGTGATACCACTGACCCGTAAGAAGAGCCTGGCTCGACTGTGCAAAAGAAGTGTTCGTCGTCGCGCCCAGTCCTACCTTGCCGGCTTTGGAGACCGCAAGAAAAAGCGAGTCCACGCTGCCGGTCCCATACTGCTTGCCCAGCATCACACCCCAATTTTCCGTGGGCATCGCGTCCAGTTTTACCCACGCGGAAAGCGTGACGGCCGTTGCGCTGAATGTATCGGCTCCGGGGATCGTCACAAAATCGTTCCCGTCAAAGTGATACGCCCCCGAACCGTCGGGACCCGTGGTTAGCGTCGGGTTCGTGGCGCTCACTGGAGGCACTACATCCATCGTGTTCTGAAAAGCCGAGCCCGCCGGGACCTGCCAGCCGGACGGGACCGTCAGCACGAAGGTTTTGGGTATGCTCAAAGCGCCGTCGCTCACGGTCACCGTGATCGTCGCGGTTCCCGATTGAGTCGCGACAGGTGTGATCGTCAATGTCCGGTTCGCTCCGGTCCCGCTGAACACAATATTCGCATTGGGAACCAAGGTCGTATTGGAAGACGTCCCCGTCACGGTGAGTGTCCCCACCGCGGTATCGATGTCCCCGACCGTAAAACTGATTGGACCGAGCACTCCGCCCTTCGCAACACTTTGGTTCGCAATATCCGACACGGTTGGCGGGTCATTGACCGCGTTGACGGTCACCAAAAAGCTGCTTGGCGTATGAACGATCCCGTCGAATACATCGACTGTGATCGTGGCCGTACCGTTTGCATTGGCCGCCGGCTTTAACGTCAACGTCCCGGCCGTATTCGGACTGGTGTAGTTAACCGTAAGGGCTCCCGTCAGGGCCGCATCACTAGAAACCGCGGTCACCGTCAGAGTCTGGCTCTCGCTTCCACCCGCGGTGATCCCTGCGAGATTCACCGTCTGTTGGGCCGCGTCCTCATCGATCGTCACAGGCGCGATGGCATTGATCGTCGGCGCATCATTCACCGCATTGACGGTCACGGTAAATGTCTGGCTCGTAAGGTTGTTCTGCAATTGTCCGTCGTTCACGGTCACCGTGATCGTCGCCGTTCCGAAAGCATTCGCAACGGGAGTGAATCTCAGAACATTCGCCGCATCCACCGTCACAGGTCCCGTCAGCACTGCATTGCTTGAGGTTGCGGTTACCGTCAGGGCCTGAGTTTCACCACCCCCCGCGGTGATTCCCGTCAACTGCACGGCCTGCGTACCTGCGTCTTCATCGATCATCACCGGCGCGATGGCATCCAGCGTCGGAACATCATTAACCGCCTTGATCGTGAGATCCACCGTCCCAACAGCTGAATCCACGGTCCCGTCATTCGCCTTGAACGTAAAGGAATCCGGGCCGTTGAAGTTCGGATCGGGAGTATAGACATACTTCGTGGGATCGGTCGGAAACGCGGGATCATGCACAAGTGTCCCGTGGGCCGGATAATTGACAACCGTGTACGAGAGCGGATTATTGTCCAGATCCGTACCGCTTAAGGTGATCTTCTGCGCCGTGTCCTCATTAAACGTCAGGGTCTGCGCCGTCGCCACAGGCGGAGTATTCTCCACAGGCGGATTCGCAAAGAGAAAATTTTGAATGTCGGAGGCGGAAAGGGCGGTGTTAAAAAGCATCATGTTCCCGATCTGTCCGTTGAATTGCTCATTGACGCCTCCCCCGAGCATCGCGTCCCCCGAGTCCGGGGTGACCGACGTTTTCGTTTGCGGCGAAGGAGTCGAAGAGGCCAGCAATTTACCGTCCTTGTAAAGGAAGACCTTCCCCGCATCAAACACGCCCACGTAATTCACCCAAACCTCCGTCCCCACGATCGGCGAAGCTTCACAGGCAGTCGAGTCCGCGTTCACGCGAAAACAATACTTCGCATCCTTGCTGTTAGAAAGATTGCCGAGAAAATAGCCCGCCTTACCGGGATAATTCTCGTCACTTATGACAGCCGAATAATTACTGGCGATCGATTCTCGCTTCACCCACACCGAAACCGTCATTTGTGTGGTGATCCCGCCTCCGATGCCGCCCAGATTAAGCGGATTGGTCCCGTCGAACGTATGCACCGTCAGATCCTGATAGATCTGTCCCGGCGGAATATCCGAGACCGTCAGATCGATACGCGCGATATTGGAAAGGAGTCCTGTCGGCGGCGAGTCCTTGACTTGATAGAGGAGAAAATCCGCCCCTTTATAACCCGTAGCCGGCGTGTAAGTCAGAACATTCCCGACGATCGAGGCCGTCCCGTGTCCGGGGTTTTGAGTGATCGCATAAGTCAGAGAGGTATCCCCGACCACGTCCGCGTCACTGCCCTTTAAGGTGATCGCCTGGGACGTGTTCGTGCGCACACCCGTCGTGATCGGTGCGGCCTTAGGAGCGTCCGGAACGGGATTGATCGTAACATTCACCGTTACGACAACGTGATTATAGTGATTATCACTCACGGTGACCTTGAACGAATCGCTTCCGAACGCGTCGGCGTTCGGCTTATAAGTGTAGGCGCCGTTGGTGGCATTCATCGTCACGATACCGTTGGTGCCGTTTGCCGCTGAAAAGGCCAAAGGATCCCCGTCAGGATCGGTCGCCAGGATGTTCCCCGTAACGCCATTGGCCGTGTCCTCATCCATGGAAACAGGCGTCGGCGCCGTCACCACCGGCTTGTTCCCGGTCGGCGTCGGTGGATTCGCGTCGCTGTAGGCTTTCATCATGGCGAACACGAACGGTTGGATGTTATTCGACCCAGTACTCGAAGTCCCGCTCCATGGGGATTGACCACTATACCCGTTAGCTGATTCAATTTTCCAGAAACGGTCTGAGTAGGCAAAAGCCGCCGGCCAATTCCACGCGGCTTCTCCTCCCTCGAGAAGACTGATCGCCAGTTTTCCTCCAAGTTGAGACCCCTCGATAAAGCGATAGTAAGCAGATGTCCAGTTACTGCCCGCATAAGTTGGGCCGGTCGCATAGGGTTCCACGTCCCACTCCGGGATACCGTTCGGGTAATAGGTAGGCGGAACCGTCACGTAGTCATATTGCCAGCTCGTGTAAATGTCGCATGTCCTGCCGCTTATCTGTGTCCGGGGCACATTCACATCGGCTTGTGACACAAAAAATGTCTGTTGGTCCTCCCAGAACACCGGATGATTTGCGCCGTTCGACCAGGCTTGAATGCCGGCATCTTTCAACGCGAGCCCTGCAAATACCATGGGGGCCTTGTGCCCGGCATTGTTGCCGCCCTTCCCTAAATAAATCATTCCTGCTTTCACCGTCCCGTAAACATCAATACCGTATTGCACCAACTCGCTGTAGAGTTTTTTCTTCAGGGCGGCGTTTTTCAGCGGGTCGGGGTCTAACTTAAGCTGCAGGTAAAGCAGAGCTTGGGCCACCACATTTGACTGATCCCGACCATATTTAGGCATGTTATCCACGGGAGACATGGCCAGAACAGAGGAATTTTCCCCCAACACAAGCCATGGCTTTTCCAATTGTTCTTCAAGCCATGCAAGGGACGGAAAGGATTTCGTAGAATCCGGATCCGGCGGCAGATCGAGACTTCGAAGAAACCCATCGTATTGAAGCGAATTCACGTTCCAGTAGATAGGAGTCTGATTTCTATCACTAGCAGTATTCACCATCGGCGGACGGAAAGAGCCTGCCGGAGGCGGCGCCGAAACCACCGTCAATACCGCAGCGGTCTGCAGATAGGGATCCGAAGTATTGGTAATGATAGTTCCGTCATCGATGGACTTCGCGGTAACAACCGTCGAACCTGCCGTCACCGAGAGGGCTTTTCCCGTGTAGCCCGGCGCGACATTGAGGTCCGAATGAAAATCCGCGAAGTGCTGAATCGTGCTGTCAAACCCTTGGGCGTGTCCGTTGAGCGTCGCGGGATCAGGATTGACCATGGTTCCATTCCTCACCAGATTAGTAACTGTCGTACCGCAGAGTTTACCCTCTGTGTACGCGCCGCATGTGGGGGTTTCCTTTATTCCATCACCATCCTTGTCCACCCACACGGGAGGAGGATACGTTCCGTGAAAATCGCTCCCGCTCGGAGGATCCGTCGCAGTGATCGTCACCGCGCCGTTTACTGCCTGAACCCAGAAATCATCCGTCGCGAATGTGCCCGCCGCATAATACGTGCTAAAAGTCCAGCTGATCCCCCACTGGCTGACGGAATGGAACTTGAGTCCCTCCAATTGCACATAATCCACCGTATCCAAATTCACTCCTTTGATCTTGACGTCCGCGGTCGTGCCGTCCGGGTTCGTTGCCGCTTTGATCGTGATCGGGCTGAAAGCAGTACCGGAAGTCGACGGCGTCAATGTTTCCGTGTAAGTGCCCCCGCTGACCAGGCATGTGCCACCCGCTCCGACGGCATTCGCGCATTTCGTGATCGTATTGTAATTCCCGTTCCCTTCCGGGGCATTGATGTTGACCGTGTAGGTGTTAACAGCTGCAGCGGCCTGCACCAGTTTCGGCGCCACAGTTTGGACCGTAGGCGTTGACGTGGTGCTGGCGGCATTCTGGGTCACGGCTGGGGTGCTGGTTGAAACCGTATTAATAGTAGAGTTCGAAGTCGCAGTCGTGGTGCTCGTCCCCGGATTATTATCTGTCGTTGTCACAGAGGCCGTCGATCCGCCGGTATTTGTAGATGAAGCAGCCGTGGTTGCCGTGGTCGCCGCAGCGGTCCCGGAGTTGTTGGTACTGGTTCCAAACGATGTGTCCGTGTTCCCCGTAGACGCGCTGAGGCCTCCACTCATCAAATGATCGGCGGTGGGATCACCTGGTACCGTCGTTGTGACGGCTGTCGCCGTCTTGGAATTCACCACGGGATTTCCGTTCGCGTCCAAAAGCACCACGGGCTGCGTGGATCCCCTCGAGGAGGTATCAAAAACAATAGGTTTTTGGGAGACCATCGCATGCGCCGGTGTTACGGGTACTGAAAAAAAACACATCACAAAACTTAGAACCAACGCCGTTCCGCGATTCAGCATTTTATGATTCATCTTGCTACCTCCCTTAAACCCTCACTGTATCGGAGTTGGCATCACCAGCTCGGTGGGCATCGTCGGCGCCCCGAGATTCGGATTCGCCGGCAGATTGATACCGTACAATTGATGAAACAGAGCCGCGATCGAGATAGGATTCCCCATGGGATCCTTGGTCATGATCCCCGTAAGAGGCGTGGCCGCACCGATAGCCGGAGAACCCTCATGAAGCGTGAAATCACCGTGCGAGGGATCGGTGAAAAGCGGATCCGCCTCAATATTATTTTCTAATTTTCCACTGTACACGTCGGTGTTGTAGTAGTCATTCCAATAGGCATTAACCGCAGCAATGCCCGTTGGTGCTTGCGCGTCTGCGAGAGTCTTGTATTGGTACCCCATCCAATTGATCATGGATTGATAGGCGCCCCCCGCCTGGCCATAGATCAGGTTGTTCTCGATATCCACACCCTGATTCCACTGACTGATCTGAAAGGCAGCGCTATACGATGCTTCTTCAGGAAAGTTGCTTGTCATGAGGTTGTAAATGATGTTGTCTGCCACGGTGAGCGGGCCTGGAAAGATCTGCTCGATGCCCCCATAGACATTGGCGAAGGTGTTCCCCACCACATACCGGTGCTCGTCCCCGTACCAAAAGGAGATCGCCCAGCCTTCGGGACTGCTCCAGTGACTGATGTCTTTATCCTGCTTTAGATCGTGGATATAATTTCCGATGATATAGACGGAATAATCACTCGCCTCGGAAGGCGTATCCGTTTGCATGATGCCGAAATTACAATCGTAGATTTCATTTTCAATGATCCACAGACGATCCGGTCCGTATTGGAAGGCTATTCCGTGGGCGGGGTTAGTTGGGTTGTAGTTCCGCATGTCATAAATAGTATTTTGCGATATGACCACATCGGTCGCCGCTTTAGACCCAAAACCGTCTTGCCTGTTCGAATGGGCTATGTTCCTTCCAATGTAAACGTGATTGACAGCATTCACTCCGGTATTCTGAGCATTGACCTGTACGCCGCAACCGCTCAAATAACTGAATTGACTATCCAAAATCCAAACATTGCTCGCTTCTGATCCGGGCTGTAAACCATAGGTGCCAACGGTCATCCCGTGATTATCTTCGTCCTTCGTAGGATCATCCCAAGCGTATTGATCGGTTGTGTTATGCAAATTACTGTTATAAACAACGACATTGTGTATTTTCCCAAGATCCGATGGACCCACGCCGATCAAAGTAGATTTTGCTGCTGTCACTTCGCAATTTCTAATCGCGATGTCATGCGTGAGTTTTTGGGGAGCATTCGGATCCACGGAGGCATGATCCGTCGTGATGACTAGAGCAATCCGGTTGAACCGGATGTTCTCGACGATCATGTAGGAAGCATTCTGTGCGCCGATGTAAAAGCCCAGGTAGTTGCCCGTCTTAGCAAACAACTCCTCCGTAGCGTTTATCTCCGCATTGTGAACGCCGCGTATGAATGCCGGCGCAGCCAGCGTGGGAGGGTTCGCAGGATCATTGTTAATTTGAGGGTTATAGCCTGATAGAGGGATCACATACTGACCGTAGATCTCAATGACCGACCCGGCGGCGACAGTCGCGGGGAGCGTCTTCCTTGGATGATCAATGGTTCCATTGTTCACAGTCCCATCCTCGTTAGTATCGATGCCGTTCGTGTTGTCAATATAGTGCGTGTAGAATCCGCCTTCCGCGTCCTGATAGTAGGTAAGATCGGGAATACCATCATGATTACTGTCGGGTCGTTTGGCGGGATCATCGTACATCCGGTAACTCTCCATGATCCCGAACTCGGGGGTGGAGACACCGACCGGCGGGACGTAGTTGACGGTGAGAAGCATCTGGTAGATCTTCTGGTCCTTGACGACCTGCAGCACATGAACGCCCGCCTGGTTGTACGTGGGGGTCCAGGTAAAGTTGCCCGTGTCGGCATGGTATACCGCACCTTCCGGAAGCGCGTTCCCGTCCAGGGTGAACTGCGCGCCATTCTGCAGGACCTGGACTGAAAGGCTCTCGCCCGTCTTCCCCTCCTGCGGGGCCGGCAACATGACCGGAGCGGGTTTACTTTGGACGGCGCCGAGGTCCGGGTTCGTTGGCAGCTCCACACCATACAGGCTGTGAAAAAGTTCTGCGAGTGAGATGGATTTCGAGGGATCTCTCGGATCTTTGACCATAATCTCTGTTAGGGGCTCCGCCACGCCGATGGCCGGAGAACCCGCCAGCAATTTTGAACCGTCTAACAATGGATTTACCGCTATGTTGTTTGAAAAATCTGCGTTATTCGCCTGTGCGTCCGTAAGCGTGGCGTATGTGACGCCGAGCCAGTTGATCGTGGCCGGCTGCGCACTCCCCCCCTGACCAAAGATCAGATTGTGGGTGAAAGACATATCGACGCCCCTGTTGTTCCCGCTGATCTCGATAGCGCCGCGGTAGGCCCCAAAACCCGCGGGATCATATTCGATGGGCTTGATGTTGTAGATGATATTGTCTGTCGCGTAGACGGGGCCCGCTTGGATCTCCAGGATCCCGCCATAGACATTCGCGAGGGTATTCCCCACCACATACCGGTTCATTCCCCCATGCAAGAGCCCAATCCCCCAGCCTGACGGAAATCCCGAATCGTTGTAACCCCATACATCCGCATCATCGGTTGAGATTTGCCGCAGATCGTGAATATAGTTGCCGATGATATAAGCGCTGCTGGCTGTAGCCAGGCTCCCGTCGGTATCGGACTGGCGTATCCCGAAGCTGCAGTTATAAACTTCATTAAACAGGAACCACACCTTGTCGGGTCCATACTGGAAACCCATCCCGGCTCCACTTAATCCCGGCCCTTCCACGGTCATGTCATAGATCGTGTTTTGCGAAATAATGACATCGCTCGCCTGCTTCACCCACAAACCCGACTGACGGTTTTCATGAACCGTGTTCCCGCCGATATAAATATGGCTTACGCCCGCATTGCCGGCCGTATTCCCGTTGACTTGCACGCCGTCACCACTCACGTGATAAATGGTGTTGTCGAGCACCCATACGTCTTGAAGCCGGGTGGTCTCAGAGCGCCCGTACGTATCGATACCGATCCCGTGATAATCCCAATCATGCGAGGTATCGTTCCAAAGCAGCGTATCGTGTATTAGATTTTTATAAAAAACAATGTCATGGACATCGCTGACGGTGTATTTGGAAAGAGGGTTCGATCCGCTTCCGCCCTGAAGATCGATCGCGATCCCTTTTGTTGCGTTATCTTGGGTCGTCGCCAGCTTCAGCGAGTGGCCGTCAAGCACGATCGCGTAATAGGGGATGCCTGCCTCAAGGCCCGTTGGAAGGCTATCCCACTGTCCCACCTTGACCGCGTCCCCTGTATGAACTTCATGGGCATAGTAGGTGGTTAAAACATCCGAGGCTGCGTCCACCGTAAAAGGAGTGTCATAGGCCCAAGGCTCGCTGGGCGTGACGCCTAGTGCTGCCGCATTTTGTCCCGAAAATTCACTGTTGCGCACAACAACATCGTGAGTGTCGTGGCCTGCGATCCCCATGGGGATCCTTTCAAAATGAATGTTCTCAATGATGGTATAAGCCAAGTTGTTTGTTCCGACTTCGATCCTTGCCGGCACGCCCGCATCAATGGCCTCTTGTGACACTCCTATGACCGTCCCGACAGATCCCCGGATAAATGCTGGGCGTTGGGCGGTCGGCGGGTGATTGGGATCCGAATTGAACCCGATAACATAGCTGTCTTTAGGGACCAAATAAGTGCCGTAAATCTCAAGGACAGACCCGGCTGCAACAGTCGTGGGGAGCGTCTTCCTCGGATGCTCGAAGGTTCCGTAAGGATTATTGGTATCGTCGCCTGTCGTGTTATCGATGTAATGGGTATAAATCTCGCCCGTCGGGGTCTGTCGATAAGGCACCAATCCTTGGCCGTCCCCAAAATCAAAACATTTGTTGGCATTAGTAGCGCATGTCTCTCCCGGAGCAAGCTTGTACATCGAAACGTCCTGTGTGATCCCGAAGACGGGAGCCGGGATACCGATCGGCGCGACGTAGGCCGTAGGATCTGTGGGAGGAATAACCGGCAGGGTCACGAGCACGCTGAAAGTGACAACCTTGGTATTCCCCGCAAGATCGGTCTCTGTGATCGTGAGCGCATTCGCGCCTTCCGACAGATGGTTAAAGGCCACTGTCTTCGCGACACCGTCCGAGGTGTAACTTATCGTGAACGACGTCGTATTGATTAGCGTCGGGGTCTTGGCATCCACCACCACGACGGGAGCGATCGTATCGACCGTCACTTTAAGGCTCACGACCTTTTGATTCCCGGCAGCATCCGTCTCCGTGATCGTGAGCGCATTCGCGCCTTCCGACAGATCGTTAAAGGCCACTGTCTTCGCGACACCGTCCGAGGTGTAACTTACCGTGAACGACGTCGTATTGATCAGCGTCGGGGTCTTGGCATCCACCACCACGACAGGCGCAATCGTATCCACCGTCACATTAAGATTCACCACCTTCTGGTTCCCCGCAGCATCCGTCTCTGCGATCGTAAGCGCATTGACGCCTTCAAGAAGATTCGTGAAGGTTTTTGTCTTGGCGACGCCATCGACCGTGTAACTCACCGTAAGTGTCTTCATATTAATAAGCGTCGGGGTCTTGGCATCCACCACCACAACCGGCGCAACGCTATCCACCGTCACGTTGAAATTCTTTACCGTGGAAAGACCCGCAAGATTAGTCTCCGTGATCGTAAGGGCGTTGACGCCTTCCACAAGATTCGGAAAAGTCTTCGTCTTCGTGACGCCGTCTGAGGTGTAACTTACCGTGAGTGTTTTCACATTGACCAGGGAAGGAGTATTCGGGTTCAACTCCACCACCGGCGCGACATTGCTCGGCGTGATATTGATCCAAACGGTCTTTACCGCGGAATAAAGTTTCCCGTCATAAACCTTGTACTGGAACGAATCAGCATTGTCCCCCACAACATTCGTTGTCGGTTTATACGTCCATGTTTTGGTCGTCGCGTTATAAGAAAGCGTGCCGTTCTTCGGATAGGTCGTGACCGTGTACGTGAATGCCGTCTGCCCGTCCACATCCTTCCCCGTCAGAGCAAAGGTCGTCGCGGTATTCTGCATCGTGGAAATAGAACTAAGAGTCGCCTCAGGAGCGTCATTCACGGCATTGATCGTGAGAGACACCGTCGCGACATTCGAATAATCCTTACCGTCAAACGCCCGGAACGTGAACGAATCCTTGCCGTTGTAATCCTTATCCGGCGTGAAAAGATAGCGCTTGGAATCATTCGGGAACGCGGGATTCCGCACGAGCGTTCCGTGCTGCGGCCCACTAACGATCTCATAGGTGAGCGGATTCCGGTTTGCGTCCGTTCCGCCGAGGGAAATGGCTTTCGCCGCATCCTCCGTCGCCGTCACGCTCGCGGCTTTCGCCACGGGAGGGGTATTCACGGTGCTGATCGCCGAGGAGAGCATGAAGCCCGCATTCGGATCCGCCGGCACTTCTTGCTTCGCCGTCGTATCAACCTTATCCGCAGGAACCCCGGGCTGCTGGGATCCTTTCGAGGAGGTGTCAAGAACCACCGGTCTTTGGGTGACCATCGCATGCGTGGGTGTCACGGGCACTGAAAAAAAACACATCACCAAACTTAATACCAATGCCGTTCCGCGATTCATCAGGGTATGATTCATTGTTCTACCTCCGATTTTTTTAAATTTCATTTCTAGGGATAAATTCTGCCCTTCTTGGTTAAACCCTTGATGACACGCAAGACATGTGCAATGGCTGTCAAACTAGTTTGATATAGCAATGCCTAACATCAAACACATAGCACAACATAGCATTTGTATAGTATGAAATAGCATATTATAGATTTTATAGCATTTCTAATTTCGGAAGAGCGATGTGCAATAATCGATCAGTATTGATAGATAAAAGCATAAGTTAACGATCCATAGAGACTATTCAGATATTAGAAAGTCTTATAGACCCATACACTAAACGTCATGGACAACGGGCGGCATCGATGGATTTTTTTGATTCGAAATAGGTTGATTTTCGGGAGAGTTTTACACTTTTTGGATCCGGGAATAAGCCCCATCGATTGGTTCCTTCGGCATCGCCTTGCACCGCGTAATTAATACTATCGTGCAAATTGTATCAATATGTGCAAATTGAGTCAATGGCCATTCCCCAGACATTTTTGCTATCCATTCTTCCGCCGCAACAAGCACAAACCCCTATACGGATCTTCGAGATACAATGGTTCAGAGGGCAAACGCCTCGGCCGATAAAAGAGTGGAACCAAGCCATGATAAAAGCTCTCGAACCGTTCAAGAATAATCCGTGTTACGCCAGCTTGTCCCTCTCGTGGAAAGAAGGCATTGCCGCGAGCATCATGCAAGCTCCGGTCGATGAATACCTCATCCCGCTTGGGCTCTTTCTTGGGGCGACACCGATGGATATCGGATTTCTCGTCGCCGTCCCGCATCTCCTCGGATCCATCTCGCAATTCTTCGCGGTCAGGGCCGTGGAACTCGCCGGCAGCCGTCTCAAATTCCTTGTGCGGGCCTCCATACTCCAGGCGCTCTTCCTCGTCCCGGTCTTGTTTCTGCCGCTGTTTGTTTTCCCCTCGCGCATCCTGATACTGATCGCCTTCGTCACGCTGTTCCGAATCCTGGCCAACCTGATCGCCACGGTTTGGGGCGGGCTTACGAGCGATTATCTGGCGCCGGAGGAGCGTGGAAAATATTTTGGCTGGCGCTCGCGTGTCACGGGAATCGCCGGGATGGCCACAACGATCACGGGTGGGGTCCTGCTGAATGCCTTCAAATCCTTTTGGACCGCCGCGGGTTTCGCCATCCTTTTCGGGATCACCGCCGCCGCCCGATTCGTTTCTTCCGGTTTAATGTACCGCATGCAGGATCTCCCGGAACAAAAAAAACCGGAAGACACTTTTACTTTTTTCATGTTCTTACGGGCTTTCAAAAAAAGCAATTTTGTCAAATTCGTCTTCTATGTCGCCAGCATCACGTTCGCCACACTCCTCGCCGCGCCTTATTTCAGCGTTTACATGCTGCGGGACCTGCACTTCAGCTATCTGACCTATATGTTCATTCACATGGGCGCGATCGTGGCGAGCCTTGTCTCCTTTCCGATATGGGGGAAACACGCCGACAGGATCGGAAACGCCAGGGTGCTCAAAACCACCAGCCTCCTGATCCCGGTCATCCCGATTCTCTGGCTTGTTTCTTCGAACGTTTTCTATCTGTTCGCGATCGAGGTTTTCGCGGGATTTGTCTGGGGAGGATTCAACCTTTGCGTTCTAAACTTCATCTACGACGCCGTAAGCCCGGGAAAAAGAGTCCGCTGTCTGGGGTATTTCGGCTTCATCAACGGCGTCGCGACTTTTATAGGCGCGGGCTTGGGGGGCTATCTCGCGGAACGGCTTCCGATGCTGCAGGGCTCGCGCATTCTGACCCTTTTTGTGATCTCGGGCGCTCTGCGCTTTTTCTCGCATTTTCTGCTCTCGGGTCAATTTCACGAGGTTCGAGCGACGGTCCAAAATGCGTCTAGCGTGGAGCTCGTTTTCAGCGTGGTGGGAATACGCCCGCTCTTTGGTAAAGAACGGAATTGGGGCCTTCTGTCTTTCCTGAAACGTTCCCTTTGGAAGGATTAAAACGGTACTTGGGACATGCCACGAAGTACCTCGCCTCGCTTTAAGTTACTTCCCCAGGCCTATCGGAATGTCCCAGACATCGCGGCTGTATTCAACGATCGTGCGGTCGCTTGAAAACTTCCCCGACTTCGCCACATTGAGGATGGCTTTTTCAGTCCACTTGTCCTGGTCTTGATACTCTTCCGAGATCCGGTCCTGAACCGCGCAATACGACTCAAAATCCGCACAGACAAGGAACGGATCGGAATACATGAGGTTGTTCACAAGCGGCTCGAAGATCCCGGGCTCCATGGGCGAAAAGAAATTATTCTTGATCATCCCAAGGATTTCCCTGAGCCGCGGAGACTTCCCGATAAACTCTCCGGGATTATACCCGCGATTTTTAAGTGACTGAACTTCCTGGGCATTCAGACCGAAGGTGAAGATATTCTCCTCCCCGACTTCTTCGGCGATCTCGATATTCGCTCCGTCCTGGGTCCCGATCGTGAGAGCGCCATTCATCATAAATTTCATACAGCCCGTTCCGGAAGCTTCGGTGCCGGCGGTGGAGACCTGCTCGGAGAGATCGCTCGCCGGAAAGATCTTCTCCGCCAGAGAAACGCGGTAGTTCTCCAGGAACACGACCTTCAGCTTGTCCTTGTTCGCCTTGTCATGATTGATCACATTGGCGACGTTATTGATAAACTTAATGATCAGCTTCGCCATAAAATAGCTCGGCGCGGCCTTGCCGCCAAAGATAAAAGTCCTCGGCGTGATGGTCGCCTCAGGATTCTCACGCAGCTTTAGATATTCCGAGATCGCATAAAGGATGAAAAGGCTCTGACGCTTGTATTCATGCATACGCTTGATCTGCACATCGAACATCGAGTCAATATTGACCTGGATCCCGTTCTGTTCGAGGATCACCTGAGCGAGGACCTTTTTATTGTCCCGCTTAACCTGCTGCCATTTCTTTTTGAGCAGCCGGTCGGTTTTAAAGGGTGCCAGTTTTGCGAGTTCCCGGAGGTCCTTTTCCCAGCTATCCCCGATCGCCTCATTAAGAAGCTTGGTCAAAGGACGGTTCGACTTCATGAGCCATCTCCGGTGGGAGATCCCGTTCGTTTTATTATTGAACCGGTCGGGATAGATCTCATAAAAATCCCGGAAAAGCTGGTCTTTGAGAAGCTGGGAGTGAAGTTCCGAAACTCCGTTGATGGAATGAGACCCGACGATCGCCAGGTAGGCCATGCGTACTTTCTTGGGATTCCCCTCTTCGATGAGGGACATACGCCCCAACCGGTCCGGATCGCCGGGATACTCGGCGGCGAGTTCTTTCAAGAACCGGTCGTTGATCTCATAAACGATCTGCATATGACGCGGCAAAAGTTTCTCGAACACCGGCACGGGCCAGGCCTCAAGCGCCTCCGGCATGACGGTGTGATTCGTGTAAGCGAAAGTGCGAACGGTCAGATCCCACGCGATATCCCAGTCGACCTGTTCCTCATCGAGAAGAATCCGCATGAATTCCACGATGGCAAGGGCGGGATGGGTGTCGTTTAACTGGATCACGGCTTTGTCGGGAAAGCTCTTAAAAAGCGCGTTGTCTTCCTTGAAGCGACGGATGATATCGGTCACGGACGCTGCGGTGAAGAAATATTCCTGCTTGAGCCGGAGCTCCTTCCCCATCGAGGTGGCATCGTTGGGGTAAAGCACCTTGGAAATATTCTCGGAGAACATCTTTTCATAGACGGCATGTTCATAATCCCCGTCATTGAAATACTTGAAATCAAATTCTTCGGAACCGCGTGCGGACCAGAGACGAAGGGTGTTCACCACGTCATTTTGATAGCCCGGGACAGGAATATCATAAGGCATGGCGATCACTTCTTCGGCATTGACCCATTCCACGCAAAGCCGGCCCTGTTTGTCATGGTACATGTTCGTGTTTCCGTAGAACTTGATCTTCTGCGCGTATTCGGGACGGGCGAACTCCCAGGGATTGCCGTGCTTAAGCCATTCGTCCGGAGATTCAACCTGGTAGCCGTTCACGATCTTCTGATTGAAGATCCCATAGTCATAGCGAATGCCGTAGCCGTGCGCGGGAATGCCGAGAGTGGCCATGGAGTCCAAAAAGCAAGCAGCGAGTCGCCCAAGACCACCGTTCCCAAGCCCCGCGTCCACTTCTTCTTCGCGAACTTTTTCGATATCGAGACCGAATTCCTCCAGGGCCTTCTGGCTCTGATCCCAAAGCCCGAGGTTTAGAACATAGCTTCCCAGCAACCGGCCGATCAAAAATTCCAGGGAAAGATAATAGACGCGTTTGAGGTTCTTGCGGTGATAGCGCTGCTGGGTCTGGATCCAACGCTCCACAAGCCGCTCGCGCAGGGCCATGCCAAGTGCCATAAAATTGTCGTGAGAGGTCGCGGTGTACTGGTCTTTGGCGAGCCCGTACTGGAGACAGGAGCTGAAGGAGGCCTTGAGCCCGTCCTTGCTCATATCCTTGTGTTCCAAATGCCAAAGTTCCGGAGCTATTGTTTCTTCGGTCTTCTTCTTCGCTCGCGGCATGGGAAATCTCCTGTCCGGGGTTAATAGGATCTGTGCTCAGTGTGTTAGTCTAGCAAACAATAGGCTCCGCTCCAAGGCAGGAATCAGGCTTTAAATTCAAAGAGATGCGACTGCCAGGGGTGAAGGTCCACGTAAAGCCCGCGCTGCGCGAGCTCCTCCCCGGTGCGGTCATAGACCCGGTCGGTCAGTGCATCCCGGAACTGGATAAAAAATTGGCGGAGCAAGAATTCGGGAATGCGAATGAACGCCTGGGCCCGGATGAGCGAATAGTTGATCACGACCATCTTCCAATCCTGCTGCCAGCCCCAAAGCCACACGAGGATCGCCGGATAGGTCTCATTTTTCTCCCATGCCTGCTTGGTCTCCAGAAGCATCCATTCCCCCTCATGAGTCACCGGCCCCTTGATGAAACGAAGAACCCGGCGGTACATCTCGGTGATCTCCGGATTCGGGGCCTCCTTGGGCTCGCGCCTCAAATGAATGGGCGTCCGTATCCTGCGGCCTTGCATTTGACCGTCATAAAAAAAGCGAAGTCCCGGGATCGTCGAGGTGATCATCCCCGCAGCCTTGGATTTTTGCTTCCCGAAATTCACTGTCGCGCGCTCCTCGTCATGATTCTCGATAAAGCGCAGGCACTTGTCCCCGTAGGCCGGCTCCGCTCTCAGGTGATCGCGCACCGAATTGGGCGAATCAAAGAACATCCTGTCAAAAAGCCTTTTGTCATAAGTAAAATCGAAACCCAACTGCTGGAGCGTCCAATCCATATCCCAATAGACTTCTCCAATAAAGAGAAAATGCGGCGCCACCTTCTTAACCTCCGGGATCACCTCCGCCCAAAATTCCGTCTCCGGCCGCGTTTCGGTGATGTGCTCTCCCCAAACTTTTTGAAAAACATCATTCAGACCAAGCATGGCCATATCGCAGCGCACCCCGTCCGCCACCTTCGCGATCTTGAGAAGTTCCGTCCGCCAGGCCTCGCGCGCCTTGGGAGACCAGAAGTTGATCTGGGCCGTGTCGATCCAGGGAGCAAAATAGGGATCCCGGCCGTGCGCGATCTTTTTTCCGTCGGCGGTGATAAAGGACCAGTCCGGATGCGCCCGTACGGTCTCCGGACGGCAGGAAACAAACACTTCCTGGGATTGGACGGTCCAGGGATGATCGAACGCGAGATGATTGGGCACAAAATCGAGGATCAGCGCGAGGCCGAACCCATTGAGTTTCATCTTGAGCTGCAGAAGTTCTTCCGGCTTCCCGAGATAAGGGTCCAGCTCATAGCGGTAGATCGCATAGGGAGAACCTGTCACATCTTCAGCTTTCCAATCCGGAAGGATCAGATCGTAGGCATGGCAAAGATTCGGTTCCTTGGCGGCGTGGGCGCGCCCTCCCGGACTCCGGGTCCAGACGCCCATTAGCCAAAGAGCATCGAACCCCTGTTCCGCGAAGGACTTCCATTCTTCGGGAGGGACCGTCGCGAGAGTCAGCCGGCGACCGTATTTCTCCGACATCCGGGAGATAAAAAAGAAAGCATTAAGTTCCAGAAGCTGTGGATGTTTTTTCATAGTCCCAATTCCTATCAATTTCAGAGAATCTGAAATTGGGGCAATCCCAACTACCTTTTATGTAAAAAAATCTAAAGTTGGGATAGGCCTGTCCGGTTCGATCTGATCGGATACGTTCTTTCGCCTATGATTATCGGTTCTGAATGGAGTTTCCTTGATGGACCGTATGAGTATGGGGTCCGAAGTCCTTTGGACTTAACCGGCTATGGACTGAGCGCCCTATACTGAGGACTAAAATGAAAAGGCGTGAGACGGTTAAGACCGCCCCACGCCTTGAAAGATTACTGCCGGATGCTTTTAAACTAGCCCTTCAGAAGAGAGACCTTGATGCTTTTTCCGATCTTGCTGAAATTGATATTGTTTTCACGCGCCAGCCAGCCGACCGCCTGGTTGAAGAGCGCCTCATCCGTCCCGACTTCCGAGAGAAGTTTTGCGAGAGTCATCTCCCCCTTATTCTCCAGGGCCTTGTAGATCTTTCCCGCCGTTTCGCCGATCCCGTAATATTGCTCCTGCATGTTCAGTCCCTTTCCGCGTTAGTCCCAATTCCCATTAATTTCAGAGAATCTGAAATTGGGCAATCCTTGTCAACCATTCAAGAAAAGAATCGAAGACAAGGATAGAATAATGTGAAAATGATAAAGCCTAAAAGACGTCGTGATCCACATCCGGGAAGATATTGTTCTTCCCTTCCAATTCCTTGAGCCAGCCTTCATCAAGCCGGTTATTGAGAAGATCTTCGTAGAGCCGGGTGAAATTGAGCAGATGCTCTTTCGTGCGCTTCACCGCGTAAGGCACCACCGTCCCGGTGTGCATGATAAAAGCCCAGTCACTGGATTGCGCGAGGAAAAGTTCGCGCGCCGCCTGCTTGAGCGCACGGCCGACTGTCCCGTTCTGGCCGCGGAATTTCTGCGCCATTTCGCTCATGCGGAGCGACGCCTTGTGGAGATGCCGGTAGATCCAGTCATTGGCGCCGGAAAGCCAGGTTTCGCTGTAGCCCTTATAGCCCCAACTTGAAAAGCATGGCGTGGAGACCTGATTCACAGGGTATTCCTTGAAATAATCGGAAGGCGCGATCAGCCGGTAAGTCTTCTGATCAAAAGCGGACTTGCGCACGAAAAAGTTCAGAAACTCCGGACCTTCATACCACCAGTGTCCGTAAAGCTCGGCATCATACGGCGCCACGATGAGAGGCTTTCGTCCCATGAAATCATGGAGGTACTCGACCTGTTTCTCACGGTTGAACATAAAATTCGCCGCGTGGCTCGCGGTCTTCTGCATCGCCCAACCACGGACATAAGGCTGTTTGTCCTCGGTATTCCCCGTGATGCGGTAATATTTGATCCCTGTGTTGACGCGCAGACCGTCCGGCGAAATGTAAGGGCGGATGTAATCGAAATCCAGTTCAAAACCGATGTCGCGATAGAATTCGCGATAATCCGGATCGCCGGGATACCCTTCGATCGCCGACCAGACCTGTTTGGATGATTCTACGTCACGGCCGAACGCGGCAACGCCGCTGGGACAGAAGATCGGCGCGAACACGCCGAATTTCGGCCGGGGCGACGCGTGAAGAATGCCGTGGGTATCAGTCAAAAAGTAACGAATCCCCTGCTCCTTGAGGTATTTGTCCACCCCCGGATAATAACCGCATTCCGGAAGCCAAATGCCGATCGGCCGGCGGCCCAGGACTTTTTCATAAAGTTCCGCCGCGGTCTTGATCTGCCCGCGAACCGTACCTTCATTCCGGCTGATCAGCGGCAAAAATCCGTGGGTCGCGGCGCAGGTGATGATCTCCAAATGCCCATGATCCTGGAATTTCCGGAAGGCCTGCGTCAGATCCCGGTGGTAGCGATTGACAAAGGTATCCTTGGCGCGCGTAAACTCCCAATAGTAATGCAGGGCCGTCTCATGGAATTGCGGCTGGAAACGCGTGCGCTCGATCTCTTTATTGGCCAACTCGATCATCTTGTCGAGGTGGCGGATATAGCGGTTCTGCAAAAGTTCGTCCCGCAGCATGGTCATCAGAGAAGGTGTAAGCGACATCGTCAGGCGCCAGGGAACATTGTCCCTTTCGAGCCCTTCGAACATATGGATCAGGGGGATATAAGTTTCCGTGATGGCCTCGTAAAGCCAGGCCTCTTCAAGAAAATATTCGTGTTCCGGATGGCGTATAAAGGGAAGATGCGCGTGAAGGACTATGGAAAGAAACCCTTTTTCCATAGTTACGAGAGCTTTCCTGTCTTCAGGACAGGCGCGGGCCTTTCTGTGTTACGGCCGATGATCGGTGTAATGACCCGTTCTTCGATACCGTCGGAGGATTCCGCGTGGCAATCAAAGATGAATTTTCCGTCCGGAAGTCCGTAACGGAGGGTGAACGTTCCGTCCGGCCGGAGCTGAACGGGTCTTCCCTGCATCGTGACTTTGGCATCGGGCTCCGTCCCGCCGTAAATAATGAGCTCACACTCCAGCCAGAAATGAAAGCCGCGCTGCTTGATCTTGACCGGACTCGACAAGCTGGAAACAGCACCGGCCCCGGAGCCTGACGTGATCGCGTTCTTGAAACGCTCTTCCATGAGTTTGCGGAGCTCTTCGGAGCTTTTACCGACTTGAAAGCCACCCGAAAGCGCGTACATCTTGTCAAAATCGATCGACATCCACTGATCATCAATGATCTCCGACATTCCGGACCTTGGAGTCGTCACAAGATTGGACTTGGCGAGACAGATAAAGCGGCCGTCCTTGTGCAAAAGGCCAAGCTCAACGAAGTAGCTGTGGTTCGGCTGCGTGTTAAGGTACCAGCATTTGACCATATTCTGGAGCACGACGTCCGAAAAAGAGGTCTTCTGGCTTTCATCCGTGGTGTCATAGACGCGCAGCACGGAAACGACGTTTTCCCAATTCCCGCCAAGCTTCTCGAGTTGCTCCCGTTGATAATTGTCCTGGATCTCCCAATAGGTGTAGATCCAGTAAGGATCGCGCACAATGAGATAGATCTGATCGTCGCCATAATTGTCGGGAAGTTCTCGCGGCATTTCCTGAAAAACGCGCTTTTCGATCTTCGGTGCCGCGATCACGGATTTCACGACCGGAACCGCAGAAACCTTGGGCTGCCTGGGAATGACCGGAGTTTCTTTTTTGGCGGCAACCCGTTTACGAAGCAACGCAGACGGTTCGGGAGCGACCTTGGTTTGCTTTGAAATTACAGGTTCCTCTTTCTTTTTCGCGGGAACTATTTTGGCAGCCGGTTTGACAGACGCAACTTTGACTTCTTTAGAAATGACCGGATCCGACTTTTTTGTCTTGGCGGGAAATCGCTTCTTCGTAAACGCGGAAATTTTCGTCGCGACTTTTCTCATAAAGCTGGGTCCCTTGACCTTTTTGAGAGGAGCTTTCGCGACTTCTTTTTTTGCCTTGCGGGGTGACAACGCCATCTGTTCCGTCCTTTTCAAAAATTATTTCCTTGGCGAAAATGACACTTTTAAATCAATGCGCTAGAGAATGTATTAAGAAACTATAAGATCAGACAACAGTAGCGCCAAGGAATTACTGGTAATTCAAAAGACGAGATGGAAAAGCACGGGCACTATACCAAATCGTTTTAAAAATGGCAACTAATTAAAACTTTTCGAAAAAAATCAGGAAGAGCGCCACAGCAATAAGCACGCCGCCCGAAATGCGGGAGAGGACCGAGTGGTTTTTCTCGGTCCAGAGCGTCAACTTCTTGAGAAAAATGAAAGCCAGGGGGACGAACCAGAGCACCCCCCCGATCAGGAACCCCGACAAGAAAAGCTCCCTGAACCACGGCGTACGGGCTTCCGGAAAATGGGCCCGGAGAAAACCGACGGTCGCGATCCACATAAGAAAGACCACGGGATTCGATATCACCACAAGAAAACCTACAAAAAAGTTCTTCGAGGGATTCCTTTTCTGAACCGTCTCGAGTTCCGTGGGGGGCTTGCTATGAATGAAAAGAACACGCGCAGCAAGGATCAAGATCACCGTGATCCCCACCCAACGGATGATCCCCCACCACTCCGGATGCTCCAGGATAGGCGTGGTCCCCGCGAGTCCGAGCGACAGGAAGATCATGTCCGCGACAATCGCGCCGGCTCCGACAAGGAGCGCCGCAACCCGGCCGCGGAGAAGGCCCCTCTGTATTGCGAGAAGATTGATCTGCCAACCGAGACTCGCGGCCAAAAAACCGGCCAAGATCCCCAGATGCATCAGGCGCCTCTTGCGTCGTCCGGGACGCTGTCATCGGTCTGCTTATGAAGAGCCGCGCAGTAGAAGGGGGAAAGCAGGACAAACGCCACAAAGATCGCAGCCGTCGCGCTTGCTAAATTCAGGTAGAACCACGCGGTGGAAAAAATCACCACCTGCACAAAAAACAAGGTTCTCCAACTACGAAATTTAACAGCCGAAACTTTGGGATAAGGGATATCACTGACCATGAGAAATCCCAGCGCTGTCATAAGAAATACCACGCTGATCAGTGAAACAGAGCGGTCGAACCAGAGATTCTTGTGGAAGGCCAGCATCGTCATCATCAGCGTCAGCGCGGCGGCCGGCGTCGGAAGCCCCTCAAAAAACCCGCCATGGGTCGGATTCACATTGAAACGCGCCAACCGGAAAATGCCGCAGCAAAGATAGAAAACGACGACCACCAGCAACACGACCGAGGCATTCATAAAAAAAATCTTGGTGACCAGCATACACGGCGCCACAACAAAAGAGACAGCGTCCGCAAGGGAATCTAATTCTCGGCCGAAATCCGTTTCGTTCCCGAAGATGCGGGCCACATGTCCGTCCAGAGAATCGAGCACCAGCGCGAGCATGACCAGCCAGACGGCATATTCATATTTTTCCTGGACACTCATCAGAATGGAAAAGAATCCCGCGACTAAATTAAGCAGGGTGATCATGTTGGGAAAGGCTGCGGTGGTGAATATAAAACGGTTTTTCACGCCTTTAGACCTCATCGTTCCAGGTTCCGAGAACCGACCTTCCGCCGGCCACATGCTGCCCCACCTTGAGATCCACGCGAAAAAGTCTTGCGGGAATACAGATCTCCACGCCGGACCCGTAACAGATCAAGCCCAGCTTCTCTCCGCGCCCCATCACCTGCCCTATCGACACATCTGAATAGATACGCCGCGCGATCGCGCCGGTCAGCTGACGGACCAGGACACGCCGTGCGCGATTCTCGATTCCGATCCAGTTGGATTCGTTTTGGTCGTAGCAATCCTTGCGAAGCGCGTTCAGGAATTTTCCTGACACATACTGTTGGTACTTAACGATCCCGGCGAGAGGCGAGCGCGTCACATGCACACTAAAGATCGAAAGAAAAATGCGAATACGGACCGCCTTCTCATGAAGAAATCGATCCTCATAGGTCTCATCGATACTTGCCACGGTCCCGTCGGCCGGCGAAAGCAATCCATGATTCCGCGGAGCCTCCCGATGAGGATCCCTGAAAAAAAAGAGATGGAACGCTAGAAGTACCGCGAGCACCGGGGTCTCATAGGGAACACGCCAAAGGAATTGCGTCCCCCAAAGCATGGCGATCAGCCAGATCCCCGGCCACACCCGCTTATCGATCGGGATCGTGTTCGCGATATTGATCACAACGCCACCTCCGCGGGAGTGGGATCATTCTGGATGGAATTTATTTTCGGGCCCCCAAGATCCCCGGCCTCTTCAAAAGGCGGTTTCTTCGGGTCCTGTCCCTCCGGAACCCCTTGAGTTTGCGTCACATAGATGCGAAAAGCTCGGTGCGTCGAAATCCAACGGAAAAATTCCAGCCATTTTCCCATCGAGGACGGTCCGCCCTTCGCCACGCGCCAAAAGGTTTTTGTAAAAAATTTCATCCGTTCGAAATCAAAAGTCAGCAGGTAATAACCCAGCAACTTGATGAGAACCATCGTAAATTTGAGATCGAGCGACGCGCGCTTGTGCTCCGGATTCAGGTTTCGGAAACGGTTGAGCGCTGTCACCAACCGGTCGGCGTACGTGTCGTAGCGATAGAGACACCGGCTAAGCCAGTTGTAACCTTGCTGAAGCTCCTCAGGCGTCATCAGTTTCGGGATAAAGTTACAGTCCGAGGACCCATGTCCCTTGGTCTCCGTCCAGTCCAGGCTCAAAAGACGTCCTTCCGCTTCAAGCCGCTTCATTAAAGGTGTATTGGGAAGCGCCATGAGCGTCCCGCAGGTGGTGAACGGGATCCCCAACTCCATCAGAAAATCAAAAGTTTCTTTAAAGATATATTTATCATCCGCATCAAACCCCACGATCATCCCGGCCACAACGGTCAGATGATAAGAGTGGATCCGCTTGATATCTTCCAATATGTTCTCGCGGGTGTTCTGGATCTTGCCGGATTCCACAAGACTCGCGCGGCGGGGCGACTCAATCCCGACGAACAAAGCGTAGAAATTCGCGGCCTGAAAGAGTTCCAGAAGGTCGGGGTGATGCGCCACGTTGATCGTGAGTTCACACGAAAACTCGATGGGATAATCATTCTTTTTCGAATAATCCGCGAGGGCCTTCAAAAGTTCCCGTGCGTAAGGAATATTGCCGATGAAGTTCGCGTCACCAAAGACAATATAATGAGCGCCTTGTTTCACGCAGTGATCGACCTCGGCAAGCACCTGTTCGATCGTCTTGGTGCGAGGCACGCGTCCATCCATCACGATAATGTCGCAGAACTCGCAGGAAAAAGGACAGCCGCGGCTCGTCTGAAGGGAGAACATATTGTAGCGGTCGCCCCGGATGAGGTCGTAGCGCGGCACCGGACTTTTTTTGATATCCGCTTTTTGGGCCGCCTTATAGAGTTCCCGGGTCGTCCCCTGCTCAAAATCGCGGAGAAATTCGGGCCATATTTCTTCAGCCTCCCCGACGATCCGGAAATCACATTTCCCTTCGAACGCTTCAGGAAAAAGGCTGTTGTAGGGGCCGCCGACGGCGATCTTCTTACCGCGTTTTTTGAATTCCGCGATGATCTCAAGCGCCCGGTGGTATTGGACATTGAAAGCGCTGATCGCGATCAGGTCGGCCGTCGTTTCGAAATCGATTTCCTCGACATTCTCGTCCGCGATCTCGACATCCCAAGGAGCCGGAGTGAGGGCCGCCACGGTAGCAAGACCCAGCGGCGTCGTGGAAAACCGGGTCCCGGTCAGAGGCTGAAGACCCTCAAAGGACCAGATCGTCGGCTGAAAACGCGGGTTAACTAAGTAAACTTTCAAATTCATAACCTCTTTTTTGAAATTCCAAGAACCAAGTGCCAAGAACCAAACAAATTCCAAACTCCAAAACTCAACGCTGTTCTTTTGGATCTTGAAATTTGAACTTTGTTTGGCTCTTGTTATTTGGAACTTGGTTCTTAGCCGTCAGTGTTTCCTCAAAAAGATTCCGGAAATAACGATCGAAAGAATGAACCTGGAGAACAAGGCCATTTCCTCGAGCGTTGTAAAAAACACTCGGATATAATTGACGCGCAGGACATCCCCTTTCCTGAGGGAATCCCGAACATTAATCCAAAAACGCTGAAGGGGCACGCGCGTGAAAGTCAGGCGTATCGAAAACACGTTCACCCGGTGCAGCCAAAGTTGGAAACGCGACGGGATGCGGAAACGATAAACACCTTTTTTCTCAAGCGCTGTGGCTGCCGACTGATAAAGATGATGGAGTTCGGAGATCCCAAGCTCCCGCCATTCCTTCGCGCACTGTGTGAGACGCGCGACCTCGGTGATCACTTTCTTTTCAAGCTGACTGCGCCTTCGCGTGGCAAGCCAGACCTCCTCGAGTTCAAGCACCAGATGCCAACGACCCTTAATATTCCCCAAGATATCGGACGTTCTCCGCTTAAAATGGACCCAGCGGCTTTCGACCGGATACCCCGGACGGCGCTCCACACGCGGTTTCAGGCGAAAGAATCCGTGGATCATCGGATGCCCGGACTCCACATCGATGGAATTCTTGTACCACATAAAGTTTGAAAAAATGCCCCAGTAATTATCCGCCTGGAGATTCCGGGTCAGGATATTTTTCATGTTTTCCACGCTGTAAAAAGACTGCCACGCGGCGTCGTAGGCAGCCTGCCATTCCCCCGGCTTCATGCGCGGGTGACGATGGGTTTCGTGGAACGTGTCATAATTATTCAGATCGGCGTCCATCAAGAGTCCCCGGGCCAAGGCGTTTTTGTAGTCCATCGCTCCCGGCAGCGGAGTCATCATGAAAAACGAGGCCTGGCCCGCCCCGAGCGACATCAGCTTTTCGACATCCTGCTTGACCGACTCCACGGTGTCGAGGGGAAATCCGATGATATAGGCGAGATGGCAGACGACCCCGACTTCCTGGAAGGAATCCACGAGCTTCTTGAAATTCTCGATATCGTTCTGGTTCTTCTTGACGGCCTTCAAATTCTCAGGATTAAGGCTTTCCATTCCAATAAAGACCTGGCGGCATCCGGCGCGGGCGCACTTTTCGACAAAATTCGGCACCGTGTGCGCCTGGGTATCGAGTTGCATCATAAAGTGGAACGGGATCCCTTCTTTTTCTTTCAAGTCGATGATCCGGTCGAGGATCTGCTCCCAATGCTTGTGGCGGCAGAAATTGTCATCGGTAAAGAAAAAATGTGAGATCTCGTGTTTACGATAAGCTTGGCGTATTTCCTCGATCAGGAGGTCGATATCCCGGAAACGCATTTTCCGGCCCTGAACATTGATAACCGTGCAGAAACTGCATCCGTAGGGGCACCCGCGGCCGCAGTCCAGCGTGCCGAAATGCTGGAGGGCATAATGCGTCTGATGCTTCGGATTGATCCTCGGGAACGGCACCTTCGAAATATCCGGAATGTCGTGCAGAAAATTATAGACGGGCTTGAGCCGGTCCTGCATCGCGTCGGTCAGCATCAGGTCCCAATGCCCGCCCTCGGCTTCCCCGGCACACAGGCTCACGCCGGCGTTACGAAGCGTCACAAGTTCGGGCGTGAGATCCGGCAAAGTCGACATCACCCCGCTGACGTGAAAACCGCCCATCATGACATCGATCTTAAATTCCCGGAACCGCATGGCGATATCCGCGGCGCGGGGGATCTGATTTGACTGAACCCCTGCCAAGCAGGTGAGCACCTTGGTGCCGGGTTGCTGACTCTCGCGGATGATCTTTTTATAGGGAATCTCCTGGACGGTATCATCGATCAGCGTGATCTCCCACTGCAGGTCTTTGCCCAAAATGCCCCGGTTACGGACATCCTCGCTGAGCCCATTGAGACAGGAAAGTGTATTGCTGGGAAGTACGCCCTTCCAATAGCGAATAATGAACCCCTCATCATCGTACTTGGAGGGTTTGATGAGATAAAGATGAAGGCGTTCGTATTGATGGGCAGGCCCCTGCACAGAGACTTCACCCGAAGTCACGGCACAGATACAAGAATCCTGTTTGAGGGGATTTTCCTGAATGTTCATGGGGTTCGATTGTACCCCAACTCGACCGGAATCGCTAGCACCGTGTCAGTCTAATTTCAAACAAGACGTCACGACACCTGATCACGCGTTAATTTATATTAATGGAGATCAGAATTTTGAAAGCTTTTCAACCCTTTCAACCTGCGCGGTTGAAAATGGTTTGTTTTCAACCGCGCAGGTTGAAATTTGGTTAGGCGGCGGAGGAGATGACGAAGTAGGCATCCCGGAGCAGCTTCAGTTCGCGGGCGGCATCGAAATCAAAATGCTCCATCATGATCCGGCGGGCATCCCGCGGCGGTCTATCCCCGAAATAGGGCGACAGTGAAAACTCCACCCCGGCGATAAAGTCCGCATCCCGGATCCCTTCGAAAATGGCCCAGACCTTTTTCCGGATCTCTTCGGGCAGAAGTTCGGCCTTCGCTTCGGCATCCTTGGTAAAATAAATGATTTGCGCCGTCTCCGGAAGCTGCAGGGCCTGAGATTCCGTGAACACATGTTCCCCGAAGGTCTTGAGTTCCGCGATCCTCTTCTCCGCTTTCTTCGTCGTCACAGCGCCTGTCACAAGGATCTTGAGATTCTTTCCATAGATCCCCTTCAGCGCCAAAAGCTCATCCCAGAGCTTGTCCCCCTGCCCCAGACTGTCGAGCGTCGCCGCATCGATCGCAAAGAACACATCCTCCCCCATCACCGCATCCATGAAAGAACGGGGGTTGGAACTCGGAACTCGCTTGCCTGCAACCTTCAAAGCATTCCGCGCGGGATTCCGCATGGCGGGTGCCGTTTTAGAGCGACCGGACGCTCCCGGTGTGTTGCCGCGCGACTCACCGGCAGTTGGGAGTGTCGAAACCCTGCTTGCCAATCCAGGTGTGCTTCGGGCGCTGACAGGAGAAACCCTTTGCTCTGCAACCTTCAATCCAGACTCCTTCAATTCGCGCGGCGCCGCACGAATTGAATCCGCAACCTTCGATCCCGAAGCCTCCTGCATTTCGGTCCGAGCATCACTTCGATCAGGACGGATCCCTGACTGTCCGATAGACAGACGTCCTTCGTTTCGCGAAGACGCCTCGGAGTGCTGCCTGTCCCCTTTTGGGTGCCCTTTACCTATTCCCGCACCGGCAACAAATAGCTTTTTTTTCGGCTGTGTCCGAGGCTGAGAAATTTGGCTCGCATCCACGGAATCCACGACCCGATCCGGGAGTCGTCTTATAATTTCAGCCGTCAGAGTATCAAAATCAACGAGACCCTCCCGGGGGACCGCAACATTGATCCCCAAAATATCCGATTCTCTGATACGATTTTCTTTATCTTCGTCTATTTTATCTTCTGGCAGATCATCATTAAAATACTTATCCAACCTTCCGCTCGTAACTTGAGAATGCTTCACCGTCTTATTGCGCGTTAAATGAACAATAGCGCCAACAGGAACGAAACGATTTTCCAAATCGGAAGCTGAGGCATAGGACTCAGGTTCGCCTTGCAGCGTTCTCCTGCTCGGAGGGTATTCCTTCGCGGGGTAGAAATTATAACTAGCCTGAAGAACACCTTTTTCATCGAAATACGCGACCACGCCATCATCAGCTCGAAGAGAAAAACGTTCCGAGCCGATCATTCGACTGGTAATATTGGACTTCCCCGTAGCCGGCGCGCCTGTAATCAAAATGGCTTGTCGAGTCACGCGATCCCATATTAAGTTTCCATGAACAGAAAACATATCAAAACTTTCCGCAATATCCAGTACGCGTCTCTCTGCATCAGAAAGATATTCGGCCCGACGGAATTTAAGACGGCTTGGGTCAATGGAGTCTAACTTGCTGGCTCCCTCGTCAAAATCCCCCAAAAACGAGAAAACCTCATCGGCGGAAGTCCTCAAATTCCGCTCCTCCCTTGCAGCGGAAACAACGTTCTCGCCCAAAATTTGAATTGGCTGAGCAGCGGGATACCGCGAGAGCTTCCGCGCCTGCTCGCCTAATTCTCCGGGCTTGTTCAGGTTAGCGTGCGCGTCAGAAAAAACCGCCACCGTCGGTTCGGACAGTCTCGCCTCAAGCTCCGCGAGATTCTTAATCCGCGTCTCGGAGCGAAGCTTCAGCTGCCCAAACGAAAGTTCAACCTTGGGGCCATCATTAAAGAGTCTATCAACCTCCTTCCACGACAGAACCGCAATTCGCTCTTTCTCTCTTGGCAATTGAGACGAGAGACCGATCCCTTCGCGCATTACAATAGCCGCTCTATCAGATCCGGCTTCTGCTTCGACCATCAACACACGCCCCCCCTCGGCCGAATTGAGGAGAAAAGCATCGGCGATTTTTTCATAATATTCACGATGAGACCGGTCGTAGGTCAAGATGAGGGTCCTCGCGTCTGCAGGCAATTCATCCAAGATCCGGAGAAAATCGTAAGGATCCTCCGGCTCTTCACCTAGGGCAATTCCTCCTTTTCCGAAATACGTGTAATGCCTGAGACTCATGGTTTTTTCCTTACCCGACCCGGCCACGAAGATTAGCGGCACGCAAGACAGGCAGCCCGCAACGCCCCGCACAGCCTCCGAATCACTCCGGAAAAAATTAGCCGACGCGTTGTGCGATACCCGCCGCCCTTCGACCTCCACACTCCAACGCTTCTGGCCGCGCTTTCTTCTCTGGAATTCACCGAGATATCCTTTGAATATCTTCTCGATTGCCGCTTTCTCTCTTTTTTCTCCCCGCACCTCATTTCGCTGGGACGGATCAGGCGCCGCCCAGCGCCGCAAGATCTCGATCGCCAGAAGCATTTGCTGTTCTGTTGGGGACAGCAGATCTTCCATCAGCCGACGATTGGAATCATCTAACGAAGGATTCTTCAGATTTTTGTTCAGTAGGGCATAATTGCTCAGCGCATAATACACAACGTGGCGCCATTCATCCGGAGCATATTCCTTAGCCTCGTTTTCCGGTAGAGCACCTCGAGCCTTCAAGCCCGAAAGGACCTCCAGCATCCGATCGAGATCTGAAAATTGAAAACTGCAGACGTCGGCCCACTCACGGCTCAACCTGTCCTTGGGCCATGTTTGGATATCCTGTAATTTCGAGATCTGCTCCGCTGAAAGTCCGAAAAAGCCCCAGTTGCCCGCATCGATATTTTGAAGGATCTCTCTGATCGTCGGCTTCAGCAGGACGGCCGTCCCCTTTTCATGATCCCACTTGTAGATTCTTTGGACGCTGTCCAACATTGCCTTTAAAAAATCTTGGCTCAAAACATCTCCACGAGATTGTCCTTCGGAATTTCGGAGAATTTCTTGCGTTCCCTCTCCGTCAGAAATCTCCGCAAAAACAGAGGCGAAATGCTGTTTTTTCATAACGAAGCGATGGACCAAGTACACAACGGCGGCAGGCACCCAGGCAAACGGGACCACGGCAACAAGGATCAGCGCCGGATGTTTGCGCACCACCGCCACCATTTCTGCTACCCTACCCGTCCATCCCGCCCGCCTTATTTCCTGATCTTGCCCCGCGGCCGTCCCTTGATTCGCCCGCCCCTCAGAGCGGCGCTTGAACTGCTTCAGGAACTTGCGGGCCACGGGAGATCCCGGGATCCTGCTCCGATCAAACCAACCCGACATAATCCCGGCCAGTTCGGGGTGCTCGTTCACAAATTCTCGCAGGCGCTGGGTCACGCCCTCCGGGAAGGCTTCTCCTTTTCGCTTTAATTTTTTCTGGAGCAGATCCAGCGCGATGAGCGCCGGGACTGAACCCTGGTCATAACCGCTTTCGGACTTCACAAAAAAGGGATCCAGGAGCTTCTGGAGAAAAGGCTCATTATTAAAGCGCTCCGGATCCAGAGCGATAAGCCGGCAAAGCAGGCTCTCATTGGATTTCTCGTATTCCGCGGCGTTCAAATAGTAAACAAATCTATCGCCGCGTTCTTTCTCCAGCGTGAACGCGATCACACGATCGATCCATGGTTGCAGGATCCTCGCGCGCCTCCGAGACGGAGCCAGTTTTGAAACTTCAGAGATAATCGTCAGAACGCTCTGTGATTCGTGGAAGAATTGCAGATTTTTCTTCTTTTGTACGGAGGCGTGATAGCGCGCCAGGAAAATATCCTGTATTTCGGGGTCCATCAGTAACTGCTCCTGCACCGTGGATTCCGGGCGCAGATAGATCCCCGTCAAATGAAGTGTGATCCTCCCCTCGAGCACGTCATCCACACCCGCAGAAGACTTCGGGATCGACCCCACCGCCAGCAGCTCTTTCGCGATTTTCTTCAGGACTGGGAAGAGTTCACCGGCGGAGTTGTCACCGTAAAGAGTGATCAAAGGGAACACGATATCGCGCGCCCAGGTCTGGAACCTCGTCCCGTCCTTGCCTGAGAGATTTTTCCTCATCCATTCCCGCGTCAAACTAGTCTCGAGCAGGTGTATCACAGCCACCGGATACTTCCCGTTTTTCATTCCTTCAAAATTCGCAGTGAGTTCCGGGGCGATCTGGTCGATCAGTTCTATGGCCCAAGCTGAAGGACTTCTATGTTCCCCACCGTAAAAGACAAAGTTTAAAAGATTTTTTGCGTGCTGGACGTCCTCATCCCTCGTAGACCGCGTCTCAGCGCGATTGATCTCCGCGGCGAGGCCGTCCCACTCTTCGGCAAGGTGAACGAGAAGCGCGCGGTAGCGGCTGAGATAATCCTCGAATTTAGCTTTAGGGTCCGGAACTTGCTGTTTCTCGAACTTATCGATCAGAATGGAGGCAATCATCTTATCCGTGGCATAGAACGCCGGAGTCCAATAATGGTCCATTCCCATTCCCGGATGCCAGATCCCTTCGGGTTCGGATTCCTTCTCCCAGAAGACCAGATGATCGATGAACTTGATGAGGAATTCCCGGCCTTCTGTGATCTCCAGCAATGAGGCGTCATTGATCGGAACCATAATTTCCGCGCGGAAGAACTCACGGAGCTCCACCCCCAACTTTTCGACATCCCCCGTCTTTATTTCCGCGTAATATTTCCTGTCGAGCTCCGAAAGTTGCCAGTCCCGGGGATCGCTCAGAATCTTTTTGTTCTCCTTTTGAGACAAGAGCTCCGTGAAAGTCGGGATAGACCGCGTCTCAGCTCGATTGATCTCCGCGGCGAGGCCGTCCTGAGCCTTGGTTGCAGCATCAGGCAGTTCCGGAACAGCCGGAGTAGTGGCCCGCCCGGAGTCTTCATCCAGGTCTCCGTGAGATTGCCCGTGGTCCTTACCGGCGCCTTCGATGATCCTCTTACAGACTTCCCACGCCCAGTCACGGCGGGTTCCTTCGGCCACTCCCCGGATCTTCCCGAGAATCGTTGCTCCGACATCGGCGTTCCGGCGAAGAATGATCTCTTCCAATGCACGGGCGCAAGCGCTCCTGACAAACTCATTGGCATCGACCACCAAACGCTCCGCAAAAAAATCGGTCACTTCCGGATAGATCGAATAAAGTTCGGCAAGGCAGTTGACAAAGCTCTCGCGCATGCGGCGAGAAAAACTATCGAACTCCTCAGAGGAAGCCAATATTCTTAAAGCTGCCAACCCCTCCGCGGAAAGTCTCGGGCCGGACGCTCTGGCCGAAGCCGCTAAATTTTCCGCAGCCATCGCTGCCGCATCGACCAGCCCGAATTTTTCATCGTTATCTTCAAATTCTTGCGCCGCAGGAAGAGCATCCCTGAAAGCCTGCTCCGACTGACCGGCGGAATTTTGGAACCGGTTCTCAGCGCGATTGATCTCCGCGGCGAGGCCGTCCCACTCTTCGCGGAGGCAGATCAGGAGGACCCGGTAGCGGCTGCGTTGCTCTTCGTATGTAGCCTTGGGATCCGGGTATCCCTGTTCCTTGAATTTCTTGAGCACCAACAACGCCATAAGATCATTCGCGCCATGAAGCGCCGGGGACCAATAATGGTCAATGCCCTCGCCTGGGAACCAGAATTCCGCATTATCAGTGCCCTTCATTCCGTAGACCAGCTGGTCCATGAACTTTTCCAGGAATTCCCGCCCGCCCACGCTCTCGAGGGAGAGATCGTTAAGCACAATGAAGCACTTTTCACGGAAAAGCGCCACAAACTCGTTCCCCAGCCTCTCCCAATCCCAATCTTTCATCTCCTCGTAATTCTTCTTATCCAGGGCTGAAAGCTCCCAGCTCCTCGGATCACTCATACGTACATTATTATCTCCGTAAGCACAGAGTTCCTCGAATGTCGGGATTTCCCGCGCCTCGGCCCAGGAAGGCAATTCCACAGGTCTCTCGTCAAGGAGCAGGTTATCTCCGTCATCCCACAGCAACTCGAGTGATCTCATCATGCCCTCACCAAGGTCCAACTCATTATGGGCCTGGGCCCAAGCTTCGAACATTTCCATGCCGAAGATATCGTGAACCGTAGGGCTTTGTGTCCTGACGGGAATCACGAGAAAACTCCCGAACGGGGACGCGGCGGAAAGCTCCGCCAATTCCTCCGGATTGTCATCGAAGATCGCCGCCCTGCCGCGCCCAAAGATCATCGAAGCATGTTTGAGCCTGGGCTTGAAATTTTGAGATTCCCGGGCAGCAAGATCCGCGCTCAGGCCGAGCGATCTGAAAAGCGGGATCAACTGCTCCGGCCCCGGAAGGCCTTGTTTGCCGGGAAGCAGATCGTTCTCCCCCGTCAGGATCAGATCAAAAAGTCCCGCCGCCCCGGAAAGATGTTCCCTAAGATTAGCCTCAACAAAGGGACGGTCCATGTCCGACCAAAGCACGATCTGCCCGCCTTTTTCACGGATCGACCGGACCAGCTCAATGGCGCCCTCCTTCGGCAGCCATTTTTCGTACAATTTCCGTCCGGCCACTTCCCGAGGCGGATATTGGGGATCGGGATAGAGAAGCATTCCGAAAAGATCGAAGATCACGGTAAAAGGATATTCCGCCGAAGTCTGCTGCAATTCCAGGAGATTGTCCTGTTGATAGAGCGTGCCCCCATAGAAGGGCCAGTCCACCACGTTCCTCGCGCGGACTTCAGACCGAGGGGGTTCTTCGCCGGCCAAGCTCGCTTCTTCCCGCTCGATCCGCCGGGTGAAGGCAAAAAGCCTTTTGAAGTCGTTCGCCTTATCACTGAAAAATCTGGCCGAGTCCTGAATTACAAAAACAGCCCCCAACATAAATACAACGCTTCCATAAGTCACCCCCGGCATCCCCACAAGCAGCAGGATCAACGCATAGGGAAGTTTTGCGGCGATCTCCGTCGATAACGAATTAACACTGGCGTTATAAGTTTCCCTGAGCGTATTGGCTATCCCAGCCTCCGACGCATCCCAGAAAGAATCACAGAGTATTTCTATAATTTGGGAGAAAATTTGACGCGTTTTATGAAAAGACATGTTTTTAAAAACGGTGACAAGCTTCCCGCGATTGGAGGCCTCCGATTGGGAAACAATCTCCACCAGCCCGGGAATCGATTTCGTCATGCGTAAAGAGTTCCAGGTGATGATCGCGATCGGAACAAGGCTCAGAACAGCGATCCCAAATCCCCATGCAAAGAGCTGCGCCAACATGGTGGAGAACAGCACGATGCGAAAAGCGTTCTGAAAGAAAAGGACGGGCAGATCGATATAAATATTGGCAAGTTCTAGCGGATCCACGGCAAAACGCTGGTCCGCGTCGTCAATATTAGACCCTCGGTCTTGAGACAACGCGAGGGACAACAGCTCGAGCTCCTTGTCGGTGACCATGATCCTCAAGAATCGTTTCGCAAGGCCCTGGGCCTGCCACAAAGACCACCGGGCCAGCAGCAGCGTCGGGAGTAACCAAATGAAGATCTGCGCAGTCAGCACCATCTCGGAATTGTTGTGACTAAAATACGCATCAAGATAATGGCCGATATTTTGAGCCATGCGGGCCAGCGTCAGAATTTCCACGACAGAAAATAGAATGATTGCCCCGATGTAGTTTCGGAGTAATTTTTTAAGCGGGGAGGCTGTGAATGCCTCCCGGAAGAGCCTGAAAATGTTGCGCAGGACTCCTTTGGGAGGCGAAGATGGCGGAGTTGCCCCCGAATACTCCGCCGCGCCCCCGTGTTGGATCCGGCTCAACATTTCTCTCCACTTCGTCTTGAGCAAAGTTCTCCAGAGAGGACTATGATTGCGTCTTTTTAGATACTTAAGAATACTCGGAATAAAATACAATGAGCCCAGCCAAGCAAGCACGTAGGTCAACAATATGGGGTATTCCTTGGCAATGAATTCTTTCCCCGTAAACAAGTGATATCCCTTGCCGTTAAAATCGCTGAACCAGACTCCGGGCCCCCAGAGCGAGTAGACCGCGTAAGCGAAGGGGATGATCCCGAACAGCGCCACGGCATATCCCACCGCACGATATTTCCTCAAAATACTCTTCTCGTCGGCCTCTTGTTCAAAAGACAAGCGATGGGATGGGAATTTTTTGAGTTCGTTCACCAGTGTATCTTTTGCGGCACGAAGTGCTTCCGGAGATTCGTTTTCGGATGTGGGCGCGACCGCGAGCCCCATCTCTTTCTGAAATTGGCGGTAAAACTCAAGGACTGTTCCAAGATCGCCCGGCTGTCCCCCCTCGCGGACAGAACCCAGAGTATCCGCCGTTGAGAATGCCACCATGAATTTCACGGCTTCGATGAATGCCGCGTCGGAGCCTTTGAAATCGCGGCGCATCTGCTTCACGAGCTCTTCGAAGGCTCCGGGCTTTTCGTAATCGATCTTCCAATGCATGTCATGGTATTGCGCGGCCAGAAGCACTTCGGGAGAAAGATCTTTCTCATGATACTGAACACTATTTTCACGAAGCAATGCGAGTAACGCCTCTTCATGTCCATGGAAAGACCAGTCGCCGTTCTCTTTTTGTTCCGCCGTTTCCATCATCCCAAGATCGTGTATCAGCGCGGTGGCATACAAATCCTCCGGGCGACGGAGCAACTGCTGCAAGACCAGGACGATCAGCTCCAAAAATTGGTCCTCGACGATCAGGGAACCTTCTTTAATACCGTCCAGGGAATCCAGGATCTTCTGCACGTGATCCTCGAGCTTCGCGTCATCCGGTTGATTGGGCGGTTCGCCGCCTTCCCGGTGCCACTTCGAGTTATAGTGAGGGAGGGCGAGCCGCTCTTTGAGATCCGGGATCCCGGTAAGTAGTTTCGCGATCTCCTCTACTCCCGCGGTAGAAGAACGGGCGAAGGTGATCAGATAATCCTGTCCTTTCGAATCCGGAGTGCCAATATTGATGGGCAAGGTAATAGGTTCGACCGCGCCATCGACCTTGAGACCGGCCGCTTCGAGCATGGCCCGCAAATAGGCTTGATCCACAAGGAAAACCCACCCTCGGGGCTCTTTCGTAACCTTATCCAGTTTAAATGCAACCTCATTCTTCCCGGGAGCCATGCGGATAAAAAGCGATCCGCCGGGTTTCAACATAGCTTTGATTTTAAGGAAGGCCCGGAATTGATCAAAAGGCGACAGGTAAAGCAGCACGTCGCTCGCAAAGACACCGTCATACTGCTGCTCAAGATCGAGATCGACAAAATCGCCTGTGAAGAATCTCGGGGACGCGGCATCCTCGCCAAATTTCCCCCGGACTCTTTCCGTGGCTTCCGCCGCGATATCAACCCCGCTCAAGTCGGCGTACCCTTCCTCCCGGAAGATCTCGAGAGAACGGCCATACCCCATTCCCACCTCAAAAATAGACGATTGTTTCCCGGAAGGAAGGCCGGCAAGGAATTTCCTCATATACTTGCGCACATCCGGGTGCCGGGCATCCCGCTCTTTGCCGGGCTCAAATCCATCGATGATGCCGTCCCAATACTGTTTATTGCTGATCGCCGCGGCGCCGCTTCGATCGAAGTTCTCCTGAGCCTCCCGTAATACAGGGGAAGCATCCATGGCTCGTTGCCAGAGCAATTCCGCATCCAGCTTTTTATCTCGCCGCGTCTCGGAGCGGATTGCGCGCGTTTCATGACGAGTTTTCGAAGCAAAAATAAAATTGGGAGTTTTGATTCCACGCGCTAGCACTTCGCGCTTGAACTGCCGGATCACGGGCAACTTTTCATGCCAGGCCGACGCGTCAGCAAGATATTCAAAATACGGGTTGAGCTTTCCGGCATACCCCGCCGGGATCTGGGAATAGGGCGTTCCGTCGTCTTCGGTGTAATGATAATCAAAGCCCGGCACAAAAAGGTCATCCGAGGCAAAGACATCGGTGGACCTGACGCCATAAGTCATGATCCCCGTCGTCAAAGCCTGTGGAGGATTCACCCAGGTATGCTGGGGACCGGACACAAACTGGTATTGCACTTTCCGGTTCTTTGACAGGATCCGATACTTGGTCAATGTCCCGCCGTAGTAATGCGTCCGGGGGCCCGGATCTTGACTTACTTCCACAATGCCCGCTTTAAAATCCGGCTCGTACCCGTCGACGAATTTCAGGGTGGAGGGATCGTTCTTGCGGTCAAAAAACGCGATGAGTTTTCCGCCGTTGATCAAGTTGCGCTTGTTCTGGCGGGCCAGCGCCCTTTGCTTTGTGAAATCCGCGTATGGAGCCGAACGCTCGTGCATGCCGCCTCGCAGGACGCGGTAGGCCACTTTGAAGTCCACTTTTGGGTTCTCTACTTTTGTCCCCACTTCATCGAGCGCGGACTGGATCTCAAGCGGCAGATTGGTCGTCTCTTCCATCGAGTAAAGATGCTCTAATCCAGATTTTGAGAAAGGCTCAAAATCTCCTTTGCCGAACCAGTCGATCCCCGCCTCGGACCCGCGGAAATGAGACGCAGAGCGCCAGATCATGGAATAATCCTTGTAGAACAGTCTCGCGTAAATCACCGGCTTCCCGGTTTGGGGGCTCTTCTGCACCACATAAGCCACCAAAGGAATTTCCGTGCCGTCCTTCCGGACATTGGAGAGGTAATAAGTCGTATCGAAAAGTTTGATCTTGTATTTCGGGGTATAACCGAGAGAGAGCAGGCTGCGGGGATCCTCCTTCGCCTTGCCCGGCACCTTGAACTCAACGCCGGAATCCACCAGGGCCTTGAATTCCCTCTCCACTTGTCCCGCCGTTAACGGCTCCAGTTTCGAGGAAGGCACAATTTGAGTTCGGAGGGTCCGCTTCTCGGTGCGGGGTTTGTCGCCGGCGGCCCGCGGGATTGAACGGATCTCGCTAATGCGGCGCTCGACATCGTCCAGGATGCTATAAAGGTGCGGATCCTGTACCACTTCCTCGCGACGGCGGAGGTCCCGGAGAACGCCCTCAAGCTCTCCATAGAGATGAAGCTCTTCATTCGGGTCATCGTGATCGATCAGATAGTGGGCCCTTTCCCGTGTCGGAAGAACAAAATCATTTTCCGTAGCCAGGACGATGCGCCAGATCCGGAGGATCCCGAGCGGATCGTGGTACTGCCGGACGGTCATATCGCGTTTAATCCGGCGAAGGAACCGGAGCGTCGAATGGGCGGAATAAAATATGGAAAGAGGATCATAGGATGCCAGCGCATCATAGTAGAGCGGACTCAGCGTGTGCAGTCCGTCCAACCCAAGTACCCCGCCGGGAGCAAGGCTTGAAATTTCAGGAACCGCGTTTTCATCAAAAATATCGCGAGGAAGCATCACCGGCACTCCCGCGAGCAGGCTTTCCGCGTGCCGGATCACTTTTTCATGGGCATAGGAGCCGGGATGTTCAAAGCTTGGTTTCCCCAAAAAGAGCGGCAGCTCATCAGTCGGGCGGATGTAATTATCCACGGAGATCGCGCAAAGCTCGCTGCCGGCGCCCACAAATCCCGCTTTTAGCGCCCGGATCAAAGTCGTCTTCCCCGCCCCGGACGGGCCCCCGATCAAGGTAACTCTCCTTTCACGCGCCTTGACCACTTCCTTTACAACTTTGTCGACCGATTGAGAACGCGTCTCGGTGCGGGTCGGAACCCCGCCATTTCCCGGAATTAGTGGGGTGCCCGCATTGTCATCCCGTTTCTCGGTGCGGAAATTGTGGATAGGAATGCCCTGAGCCTCTAGATCCCTGAGGGAATACCGGCCACCTTCGAAAATTTTGAGATCGCGATACGTAAGACCTTGGTCTTCAGCCTCCAAAACAGCCCTGAGAACGGGCTCAAACCCCTTGGTCTTTATGTTGTCTTGCCCATGTTCATCACGCGCGACAATAACGTGCGGCGAACCGGCCATATCTCGAGCGGGTCCGAAATAGACGGGGAGAAATAAGAAAGGCCTTGTAAAAGCACGCGGCAATAATTTTAGAAAATCATCGGTCGCGGAATCGCCTGCCGCCAAAACAGCGCCTTTAAAATCCAAGGCTCTCAATTCTTCCGCGATGACGTCTTTTTTGAGGAGGGTTGAAAACTTGGCAAAATTGCCGCCTCCCGTAGGGAGATAATCCTCTAAAGAAAAACCGTAGCCCGCCTTGGATTTAAACGCCAAAGCTGTTTGTATCACCTCCGCGCCTTCCGGGACACCCGGATCAAAAAAAACAAACGAAAATTCATTGCCCCATGCCCAAAATTGGACGTTTTTAAAACCCGTTTCCTGTTTTACCAGCTGTTCCAACCGTTTTAACTCATCACGGACACTGCCAGAAACAGCGGTCCAGACCTGTGTTCTTAAGGGATTCGCCCAAAAAGCGTCGACGGACCACCCCTTCGCCTTGCAGATCAATGCAGCGGCCAAAAGGCGCCCCATTTGCGCCTGAGTTTCCGTCGGGATGATCTTATCCGTCCGTTCATGAATAGATTCTTGCGCATGTTCATCAAATGTCACGAGACCACGCCCCTGAATGTAGCGGACCCGAAGATTTCGCATGGCCCCGATGGCATCCTTCCGGCGAAGATTCTCTCTCGAAGGGTTGACAATTCTGCGCCTTAAGGATGCCTCCGAAAAATCGCCGCCATCATAATGTTCATGATAAGGACTTCCACTGATCAGAATGACTTTTTTATCTCGTTCTAAGGCCTCAGTGAAAACATCGCCATTGGCTCCCGATAGAATTTGATCGCCCTTTATCACCGTATTATCCACATCCGCCACGATCGCACCGATCCGGACCGGAGCATCCGGGTCAAAACCAGGCGGCAAAAAAATTTCTTGAGAACGCGTCTCGGCGCGGAAATTTCGAAGAATGACCTCGTAGGCCGCTTTGGCTTCGTGAAATTTCGGCAGCCCATCTTCATTCCCGTCATTCAATTCCGGGAGATATCGCAACGCCTTTTCCCTGAACGCTTTTTTCACTTCCTCTTTGGAAGCTCCCTCCGGAAGATTCAGCGTTTTATAACTGGCCGACAATGAAAGCCCTTTTCCGGCCGGAGAATGGGCGGAGACCCGGGAACGGAAACTCCGGTATTTCACACCCTCCATCCCATTCGTGATAAGCGCAAAGTGGAGAGACTTGGCAGAATCGGCTTCCCACGGCTCCACCCAAGACCGGCTGATGATCCAAACCCAGGGGTCGGGAGCACTCACGTGATCGAGCCGAGCGTCTTGAAAAAAGATCTGGACGCCGTCTTTCAAGGCTTGTTTTACATCCTTTTCAAAGCTTGAATGACCCGAAACAATATTGAGCGCGCGCGCAAATCTTTGATAGGCCGGGGAACTCCCCTCTTCCGCACGAACAAGTCCCGATCCGTCGACATAAAGCCCGCCTTCCAGAGTTCCTCTTTCATAAGGAAGAACTTTGGATCGATTTCTCTTGTTGCGGTCCCGGCCTGCCGCCATAGAGACATGGACCCCCGTCAGATTTCCGCTTTCCATGACCGCGCTGAGAGAGTACTTTGGCCCCGACAGTTGCCACTGAACCCCGAAGTTCTTATGGGTCGCACGGGTCCAATCCCGGAAAACGTCGTCCGTTATAGAATCTATTCCGGCATAAATGATTTGATCTCCGGATCCATTCCGGTGGACGATGACCCCAGGAACTCCGTCGGAAAGAAGTGCGAGATACTGTCCGGGCCCGGTCTCTCTTCCGAATATTTTTCTTAAACTCCCCTGAGCCTCCGCTCCGCTCGCATCAAGGACCGCTTCGGCGATCCGCGGGATTGTCTGCGTGAATTCGTGGATCTTCGTGACAGGAACAAGGATCCCCGCCTCCTGGCCCCTGTCCCTTCCGGGAATTGTCGGAACAACACCCTCGCCATTTCCCGGAATTGGTGGGGTGGCCGCATTTTCATCCCGTTTCTCGGAGCGAGTGAGAACGGTGGGGCGGCGGTCCCGCGTTTCCTGGCCCCTTTGAAACCATTTCTCCGCAAAATCTTCGCGGTCGAGGCCTTCTCTTTCAACCGCCGCTCTAAGAATTCTCTCCACCCTTGAAAGTACCTGCTGAACTCTCGAACGGGTCACCCCCAGAAGATCGCCGATATCTTCATTGGTCAGTACCGGATCATTGTCATATTTCAATTTGACTATCTCGCACGCTTTCGGGAATTTGTCGGGAAGGAACCGGCGGCTTCTTTCCATCAGATCAAAAACATAAGTAAAAAACTCATCCTTCAACTGCCTTTCGGGGGAAGATCCTTCAGGTGCCTCGACCGTTTCATGAAGATCGCGGTCGTCATCCTCCCCCTTCGGAGCGTCTACCGACAAAGCCTGCGCGTTCGCGGCATGCCGGATGTCGCGGACATTCCGGCCCGTCCATTCGGAACCAACGGCACCATTCACGTATTGCGCCAACTCGTCGGGAACCAGCGGTCCATCGATACGGAACTTCTTTCCCGTCAACCGGTTCGCCTCGGCCAGATCCTCCCGGAAATCGTACCATTTTTCTAACGCCTCCTTGGGCACCCGTATACTGGTCCTGTGACGCGCAATATGATCGGCCATGCTTCTGTTAATCGCCACGCTAAGATAGGTTCCCAGCGTCGTCCCATAGCCGGGATTCCACATCTCGACAGCCGCCGCCAATCCCTTCGCCTTTCTCTTTATTTTTGTTTCTTGTTCCCCCTCAGAAGAAGCCCCGTAGCCGGCATGAACAAGATCCATGAGATCAAACCCCGTGTTCCCGAATTTGCGCGCGTAAAACAACAATAAACGAAGGTTGGCGTGAACGAGCGTTTCCCTGGCCGATTCATCGCCCATATGATATTTCATGGCATAGTAGATCTCTCCCAACGGCGACAGCAATTTGTGGGAATAAGCCTCCCGTATAAAAAAATGGACATCGTTCGAAAGATCCGAAGACTGGCCTGCCTCACCCACAAACGCCCTGTAGGCTTTCACTCTCTCCGTCTCTCCCTCCCGGTATAAAAACTCTTCTGGAAGATTCCTTAAAAATCCGTCCATAGCCGACTCGGCTGAGCCCCACTCCCCGTCGTCATAGCCGGATCTTGAGGAAAAGAACCGGGCAATTTTCCGGGCCACATAGAGTAGGGTTTCGCGATCCTCGGCCGTCATCGCTTTAAAACAATTGAGCAGGGCGAGGTTCCGGTGTTTGTCCGCCGCGGTCGGATTCTTCGAGACCAGGCAATCAGCCAACGCACGATAAATGACGGAGCGGTACTGCGGAAATTTCTCAAGAAGACGCCGGCCTGCCCGGGCGGATTTCTCCAAGGATAAAAAGCGATGCGGCGAAAATAAAAGGATGGGTTTCTTTATTTGGGGATCGAAATAATAAATATAATCAGCGGGTCTTTGATGGTCTTCCTCATAAGCCGCTGCCGCATGCACCTCCACAAGGTACTCCCCGTTATCGGCAATGACCGGCTTGAAGAGCGGGATCTTGCCGATCAACTCCCGCATTCCCGCAAAAATAGTGTTGCGCCCTTCATAATATAGCTCCGTTCCTCCCTCAAACACCTGCGGGCCGCTTTTTTCATATTGAGACAAGGGCGCTACCGGACGAGTGTGGCGGTAGAGCTGAGGAGCCACGCCTTTCCCATCGGAGGTCTTCTCTCCGTTGCCCCAGCGGATTAAACTCCATTTGCCGAGATACACGAATCGGGGTTTCTTCTGACCCGGCAACCGCACGTAGGTCGAGATCACACTGCCCGTCATTTTGTCTCGCGCTTCGAGATAAAACCCTAATTCCGCATCGTGACGCAGCCGGACAATGGCCCGGCCTTGGAGCGGGAATCCCGTTTCCTTGTCATAAAATTCATTGAAATCGTCATAGACCTGCAGCCCCTTGGATTGACCTTCGAGCGAAAACCAAATCATATATTTTTTCCCGCCGTCGGGTCTGGCTTGGATGGCGATATTCGCTTCGAATTCGCGTTCCAGGAGACCGAATGGGTCCTGGCCTTCTAGAAAAGTGAAAGCGTCCAGCTTCGCCAGATCGACAGGTGTTTTCTTTTTTCCGGGCTTACAACGATAGGTCGAGAGGGCCTCACGATCGTCGTTTTCGTTTTCCTGGCTTTCCAGATATTCTTGCATCAGATAAATATTGATGATCTGCCCGTGATGGGGGTCATCTTCGATCCGGATAACCGCCCGCTGCCCTAAAATGCCTTTCTCCTGGAAAATGTCCGCGTATTTTCGCGGTAAGCATCCATGACCGCCTTGGGAATAACGAATTGTTCTTTCTCATCACCCGACTCGATGGTAACAGTGCCGATGCCCTTAGCCCCCGCGAGGATATTGGCTACGGCAATGCGTTGTTCCCCTGCTGGGATTGGAATCCCCTTGCTGGCATCGATGATATTCCGGACGCCGAGATAATCTTTGGCAATAACATCTTGGGACCGACGCACATAGGTCGTCTGAGGGATAGAACCGTTGTATGGCACGAAACGGTCGAGATCATAGATCGTGGCGTATTCTCCGTGTTTTCCTTGACCAAACACATAGATCCAGTTCTGGAGCGCGACCGTACGATTATTCGGCAACCCGTAAAAAACCATTTTTCTTGCGCTCTGCCTGGCGCCATAACTTAATGCGGCTCTATTATTCTTTACTCCCTGTTGTATGAAATAGGCACCGTCCGGAATCTTTCCCCCCTTAAACATCCAGCTGTTGAATTGATCCCTGCTGATCTCGGTCATGCCTGCGCGGTCCAGTACTTTCCGCTGGGCTTCGAGGCCTTCTCCCTCAACCGGTGTTCCCCCATTCCGTTTCTCGGAGCGGATACCGATAGCCTCCGCAAGACGGCGGGTATGATCCATGATGCCCGGTTCGAGCGTGCCTTCCGTGCCGAACAGCACAACGACGTCCGCTTCCCGGATCACGCGGCGAGCACCTTCCGATTGGGATTCATACTCGGCAGGATCCCAATGATGTGCCTTCAGAAGTGCCTCATTCACATTTCCAAGATTCCGCAGGGCATCCACCGTAATCGCCGTGGTTCCTCCGACCACGCCTTCCGAACCGTCCTGTCTGGCGTAATAGGCGTCCATATCCCGGAGCATGCGCGGCGCGCCTTCGTTTAAAGCTCGTTCGGGATCCGCCAGGAGAGCGCCGTCTAGATATTTTTGCGCGATATCGAGGGCTTCCTTGAATTCCGGCCCGTCGACGGCGATGCCATCTTCATAAATGAAGGGCGTCAGAGCACCCCCGACCGGAATGCGAACCGTGAAGGGATCAAGTGAACTGTCATTCTGCTCCATCTTGCCGGTATAATAACTTTTGACGAACGCACCGTACCGCGGCGTCTGGACCATCACCACCGTCGTGTTGGGCCGGAACGCCTTGATGGCCGCCGCAAGCCCAAGCGGACCGCCCGCTCCAACGGGAAGCATAAGACAGACTTTTTGTTCGTCCCTGATCCCGGCCTCCCGGAGCTGTTCAACGATTTCAATGGCCGCAGTCGCGTGTCCCTGCATGATCTCGGTCCCGCCGTGTTCCATATAACGGGCCAATCCAGGAGCCGAGCCGTTCTGTGCCGCGATATACCGCTGACGTTCGGCCAAAGCGTCTCCGTAGTCACGGTACCGATCATCGATCATTCCCTTGGAATCTTCCGCATCTCCGACCAACTCCCGGTATTCCTCGAGAGCTTTTTGCATAGCCTCGATCTTGACCGGGCTCACATCCCGGAACGTAAAGATCATCGGTTCGATCTTCCGGATATCTTCCGCGAGATCCGGATAGGCCACCGAAAATGCCTGGATCGCCGAAGTCACGGCGCGGATCATCGCCCCGCCGTGGTTCCCGTCCGTTTGCGTAACGATCTTGAGTCCTTTCTTCAAAAGTTCGGGATTATGGAGAATGACATCTTCGATGGCCTGAAAGACTTCGTACGTCACGCCGCGCGCCTTGAAGGCAGCGCCGCTTTGCCGCGATTCGTCCTTGATAAAAACCCGCTGCCCGGTTCGCTCGTCTAAAGACGGGAGCGGCACCAGCGGTGTCCGCGTGATATAGGGTTTAAGCCGTTCATGGACCTTCAGAAGAGCTTCCCTTGAAAAAGGATCTGTCTCCGGCGTCGTTTCATCCCGCTTCTCGGCGCGGACGGTGGGGAAGGTGAGCCGCACGGAAATGGGCGGCAACTTCTCTCCGTATCTCGACGAACCGCCATCGGTCAGTCGATGCTCTTCTGTTAAAAATTTTGCGAGAAGTTCTTGAAAATGGGCCCCAGAACATTCCAATTCATCACTTTGCCAAAAGCGGTCTTGCTTATCCTTAGCTCTGGAAGAAGGAACGGCCGAAAAACTCATCCGGAAATTTCCTGGCCTCCCGGCATCGACCGCTAATTTTATCGCAACAGAGCCAACCCTCAAATCATCCACCAACCCGCCAGCCGGAAGTCTGAAAGTGATTTCGTTTTTTACATCTTGATTTGCCGGCCAGACTGAAATATCCCACGGCGATGTTTTTATACGCTCAATAATCACTAGAGCCGGAAGCTGCAAAGTCGGGTGAAGTTCCCCTTCGCTAAACCAAAACGGTTGATTGTTAATAAAATCAAAAAACTTCCACTTGTAATCACCGGGATTTTGCTCAATGGTTTCGACAACGAGACGATGCATATCTTCGGGACTAAAATTGTTCCATTGATTCAGTTCACTCCCGGTAAACAATATGGAAATTCTTCCCAAATGATCTTTGGCTGTGACATGTGTCGTAATGCTGCCGCGAGGAGACTCCTTCGGCCCTGTCTTCACAATAACAGGCTCACCTTGAATGGTTAATCGGGTCTCTAACCATTCGGTTTTTTTGGGGGGGCGGACTTCAGATAAATTCCGCTCAAAGAGGCGGATGTCATCACCGACCATAAATCCGTCGAATCCCACGTAGAGCAGATCCCCCAAATCGCCGTTGCCGACATCAAAGACGCCGGGAATGCCCTCCGAAAAGGGGCCGAGAGCACTATCCGAAGTAACAATCTTGACCCCGGGTTTTGTTAACGCAACCTCGAGGGTTTCGACAAGCCGTCCGGAGTCCGTGGTTCCATGTTCATAATAATGCATCCTGTCAGCTTCCTGAAAATAGTGCTGAAACCTTTTGTCATTGAAGTCTCCCTGTTCAAGGACGACTTGTTCCCTATTTATTTCACCGAGCTCCGCGGCGGCCTCAACTATTTTCCGGGCTCTTTGGTTCAAATTTTCGCGTTCTTCGATGGCAATAATTCTTAGTTTGGGGAATTTACGGGCCAATTGAATTTCAAAATCTAATCCGCCGGATCCCGGGACGATCAAAGTCATCGGTCTGTCCTTGTCTATCTCCAGGGCGGAAGCAATGCGTTCCAGCAAGGACGTGCGTGTCACAACAACCGGCCCCAGATGTTGCCCGCCATCATCAGACGGACGCTCCCTCACGCCAGCTTTTTTATAAACTTCCCGCAGCCATTCCGGCGTATCCTGCGGCTGCTCGTGCTGCCGCGTCTCGGCACGGCGGATTGTTTTGCTCTCTTGTCCGGCAGAAGGCACGTTTTCCCCGTTTAATAAAGATGGACCGTTCCTCCTATAAAAATAGACGGCGCTGACGGCGGTCAGGAACAGCGCGGTCAAGCCGGTCGTGACGGAAACAACAAAACAAAGGACGGACGCGGCAAGCGCCACAGCCACGACCCGTTTTGTCTTAATCCGGGAATGTTTGTCGGAGGCTACCCGGGACCGGAAGGTGTTCGTGAAAAAGCTGGCCCCGAAAAGGATCAAAGGCCTCAGGTCTAGCTTGAAAAGATTCTGAACGAAGGCATGTTGCATAAAACTCGACGCCAGACGCGCTATCACACCGTCCAAAACACGCCAGAATTGCCGGCGCGATACAAGATCGCTGCGGATCTCTTCAGCGAACGCGTCGTTCCCTTGCGAAAGGTGGACCTTGGCATCGATCCAACCCAGAAACTTCGGCACGAAGAAATCAAAAAGGGCACTCAGCGGGATCGAAAGGGCCAGCGCAACAAGCGCGCGAAGGGCAGGCTCCGAAAAATGTGCATCGATGAACCAATTCAATGCGGCTTGATAGGCGCCGAGGACCGGGCGCCACACCGCCTGCATGCCGAACATGACGGTCAAGACAAGCGGCGTGCGCCGCGTCGCCGTAGTCGAAAGATACATGCCGCAGAGCTGCGCCGAAAAGCCGCTCACGAGCGAGATCCCCGCCGCAATTGCCGCCGACTCCCAACCCGGTGACTTTTGCGCCTGCCGGAAGGTCTGCCACAGATCAAAACCCGTGAGACTGTGAAGCGTCCACTGTAAAACAACCAACCCGACGGCCACCGAACCCATCACCGCCGCGATCCGTATCTTCTTTTCCCGGGTCGACATGCCGCGGTCAACAGTCAAAGAAGCTTCTCCGTTGTCGGTCTTAATTTCCGACGTTTTAAAGCGTGAATCTTGGCCCAATCCTCCCCGCCGATTGCCCTCCGGTCGCATAAGGATCAAGATCCGGTTCGTGAAAAACAACTCCTTTCCATCAACATAAAGACCATTGTTCTGCGAACCGTTAAAAGAAACGTCGGCCATGGTCTGGAGGCCGTGATCGTAAGCCGCGATCCTTTCGGCATCCCGCGCGCTCAATATAAGGACCTTGTCTCCTGGCTTTAAGAGACGATGAAAAATAAAATCCATCGCTTCCTGGGTATCCTTCAACCTTTCCTGCCCGGTCGCAACCTCTGGAGAAGCTCCGAGAAATCCCTTGAATACAAACACAATGGGATCACGACCCTCTTTCATGAACGGTTCATAGACAGAGGGATCAAATAGATCCAGAGCTTTTCTGTGGACGAGATTTGCCCGATAGGCTTTCAGAATGGTTTCCGCCGTCGCCGGCAGCCACTTTCGGATGAACGCCTCCGCCCGGTCAAAATCCTCAGAATGTCGATTGATCGGATAGACCCGCCGATGTCGTGCGATGGAAGGATCAAGCCCTGGCGCCGGATAAACATAAGTCACCCTCGGATTGCCCCCATCAAGCCGGTCCAGGAGGTCGTGAATAAGACGATCATGGCTCTCCAGGATCTCAGGGATCATCGTCTGGTCAATGGCAGGGTCCTCCGCTCTACGGAGCCGGCGATATTCGAACAATCTAAAAAGATGCTGGAAACCTTCCCGCAACGGCTCAAGAACATTGCCTGGGAAGAGCGACGGGGCTTCCCCTTGTTTCCGCGCAGGGCGCGCCTCATTACGTGACAGATTTTGGTTCGTGTCCGTCTCCGGCGGCTTTCCGAACCGCGTCTCGGCACGGGCTGGATTTTGCGTGCGGATTTTATCGCGTAACGTGAAAAAAGGTTCTGTGTAATCGCTCCTTTTCAGTGTCAGCGATAACGATCCTGCCGGCACTACAAAAAGGTTCCCCACCCACGTCGACGCATCGACAAAGTAATAAAATGTTAATATCTCAAAGAAATCATATATCGGAAGACCCGCACTTGCGGCCATTTCACTGATTTGCAGGTAGGCTTCACCAAATGAGATCCCCTCCTGCAGAAGAAGACCGATGGGGTCGCCTTGGATAAGCGCACACACAAAATCAATTTCCGGCTTCTCGAAACCAAGTCGAAACATCAGCAGGCTAACGATCTTTTTCGATTCGCGATGATGTTCCTTAAAGCTTTCTATCTTTCCTAAGTCATGCACCGCCAGAGCAAACCGCACGAGAGGCAGTAGATCGGACCGGCCGATTTCCGAAAGCTTTTGCGGAAATCCGTATTTCTCGAAGTTTTTCATAACACCAAGCGTATGGTCCCAAAGCCACCCCAAATACTCCGGCTCAACTCTCCAATTTAGACTCCGGCGCAAACTTCGTGCCGGGCCATCTAAACCGAGATCATTTTTAATGAAGTCCAAAAGACCCTCGGCCTGGTAGGGACTGGTGGCCAGGACCGCATCCAATTTCTCACGCAGCTTATTATTTTCCCGGGTGTCCCACAGTTCCGGGATCCTAGCCCCCCGATTATCAGCCCCGTCCCCATCCCACGCCTCAGCGCGAGTGCTGACGGTGAAGCGGCCGTCGCGCGGATCATGGACCATTTCGATCGCAGGATCTTCCTGGAGAGCGTGATAAAATTTTGTGCCGCTGGCAATAGCCGCAAGGAAAAGCTCTTCGCCCCGTCGGATCGCATCCTGCGGGTACAGCTCCAAACCGGTGCTTTCTTTCAAGATCCGGGCCTGATCGCGAATGCCGCGGATCTCCCCGATCCAGGGATCTTGAGGATTCGAGGAGGCGATATTTTCGAGCTTCCCTCCGAGGACCGTGTAAACCAGCCAATTCAGAAGCTGGGTGTCCGAAGCCGACGCAACATCGACAGGCCGTCCGTTGTAGCGAAGCATCTCCCAATCTTCCGTATGTCCCCACACGTTGTAGGCTGTAAGTGCGGCGCGCCTTAAGAGATCGGGGCGGGAGACGATCAGCACCCTCCTTTTCCCTTCCCTTGCCGGCAAAGCGGCGATCACATTCTGAGCTGCCTTTTTAGTGTATTCAAAATTCTGCGAAGTATTCTTCGAACCTTGTTCTTCCCTGTGGAGCAGATCCTCTTTTTTCATCGCGTCATGGACGCTTACCCCCGGAGCTACGTTGAATGCCCGGAGAAGAACTTTGAAAAGGTCCGTCTCCTCGAGGGTATCGCTCCATTCCGGCATCGTCACATGCGAAAGATGATTGGATTCCAGATATCCACGGACCGCCTCATACATGGCTCGAGTACCGCGCCCCTGTCCTCCCGCAAGCATCACGGGGACTCTGTATCCGAGGAAATACCATCGCTGCCACTGCTCAATGAACGCCAGATAATTTTCGATGTCGGGATTCCCGGCCATCAGAGCAGCATCCGGCGGATCATCATCCGAAACCACATCCCCTTCTGAAAGCCAATCCAGGTACGCCTTGAAATCCCGCAGGAACGCCACCCGCGCTTCCCTTGTCGCCTCGGAAACCTTCATCTCCGAGAGAGCATCAAGCGAGTCCGGAGAAGTCCTCGATGTATTGGACGTCGAGGTCACCTCCGAGCGGTGCTTTCCGGCGAGATCCATACCCACGAGGGATTCTTTCGTCTCCTGCCCGACATGGTTTCCCTTTTTTAAAGTGACAAGGAAATAGTCCGCATGCCTAAATCGCATGCTCCCAAGATTCAAGCTCCGGAGCTTGGAAACTGCGTCGATCAAAGCGCGATACCGGACTTTTCCGATCGGACCATTGAAGCGACCTAAGGTCACATAAACAATATTGGGTTCCGCGACTCCCGGGAATTGCAATTTGGGGAAAATCTTCGAAAGGGCCTTTCGAAATCTGGAGATCCCGGGGCTGTCGACGAACCCCTGCAACAGGATGACGCCATTGGCCCCCATCGTGATCCCTTGCCACCGGATATTGAAAGAAGGAGTCCTCGAAAAAACACGCTTTGCTTTTTGCCGGGTTGCGGCCGTCGTCGCTGCGGAAGGGATATCACGGGCCGGAATGAATTTCTTGGCAGGCGAAAAGGCCACATGATGCAGCTCCTCCTCGGCATTCCAGAAGATCTCGCCTGCCTGGGCATTGATGGCTCCCTCAATTTCCTTGCGAATGCCCCGAGTCCCGTTCAAAAGGGCCTGATAATCTTTCGCACCCTGGTCTTTCAAGACAAATTCGATCGAAACAGCCTGGCTGTCTTCGGCCATGAGCTCCGTCGTCACCTTGGTAGGGTCAAAATCCTCGGCCGCTTCCGCCGCCGCAAAGATCTTGTCATAGACCGCCTGCATGGCCTCGTTCATCTTCTTGATTTCCGCCCGCTTCTCGGAGCGGCGGCCCTCTCCCTCCGAACGGTCGCCGGTGCCTTGAAGTTCCTGGGCCAGCAGCGTCCAAATAAGCCCTCCACCCCGGTGTTTTGAGACCGGTACTAAAGCGCCGATCCCCATGGCCATACTCCAAAAAATAATAATATCGATCGCCTGCTGGATGTAAGGATTGGCCACCATCAGATAACCCGTTAAAAAGTAGGCTCCCACCCCTGTAAGCGAATTTGTCAAAGGGCCCCCCAACAGATAAACGATCCGCTGATAACGGTACCTGTATGAAAGGAGCTTGTCTCCCAAAATATGAATTGTGGTTTTTGCGCCTGCCAATGTCCCGAAGAGTGCATGACCAAAATAGTGGATGAAATTCGCGATCTGGAATATAAGCCCAAATTCCCATATCAATTGGGAAGAGGAATCCGGCCAAAGGAGGGGCCCGGAAACAAGGTGCTTATGTCTAAAAAACAAGAGGAGCGTCAAGCCTATCCCCATTCCCGCGGCAAACATATAGCCCGGTAAAACGAGCAAAGTCCCGATGAAATAGCCCCATGCCTTGTTGACCCACGTCGTACTCACAGAATTTTTGCTGTGCCGATCCGTAGTAGATGCAGACGCATCAGCGCTAACACTCTTGACCGGTTTTCCGGACTGTGCCTCGGCGCGAATGACCGTTCCGGGTGTAATCCCCAATGGGATCCCAGTATCGAGCTTAAAAACACCCACCACGCGATCCAGGGTTTCTAGATCCGCTGCTGGATTTTCGAGCAACGCTCTAGAAACTGCCTGGACTTCGCCGCGTCCGTTGGGAAGTACCCAGACGTGCTCTGCTGTTAGGGCAGTCGCAGGGCCGAGCATCTTCTCGAACGGCAGCATGCCGTCGGTCATGAGTTTTTTGTAAAAGTCCTCGTGGCGGCGGCTGGGCTTTGTGATCTTGGGGCTCACCACCACATAGCTGATCCCCTTCGCCTCGAGGAGGCGCTTGATATTCTCTTTGTGAAAGCCGCCGTACACCAAAATCGCCGGTTCGGTCCCGGCCGATTTTGTGTTCTGAGTTTGGAGTTCGGAGTTCGAAGTATTGGCATTTTCGTTGACCGTTGCGCGTTGTGCGTTGCGCCCGTTCAGCAAATACTTATCCAGCACCTCGGAGAGAGCGCCATCGCGCTCCTGAGCGATCTCGTAGAACTTCACCGCCTCTTGAATATTTCTCCCCCACTGTTTTGAAAGAACGAGCGGTTTATTCGCATTCGCGTGGATGAATTGACCTAACGCTTGCGTATTAAACAGCTCAGAGTTCTGAGTTCGGTGTTCGGAGGACTGCTCTAAACTCCGAACTCCAAGCTCAACACTAGCCCGTAGGGCTGAGTACTCCTCCTGCGAAACTTCGAGTTCATTCAATCGTTTGAGAAGCTGAACGGTTTTGTAGTGGCTGTAGAGCTCTCGATCCGTCACGTCAGTGAGCTGATCGTTCACGATGGCGATTTCAAGTTTCTCGAGTTCGCCAAATACTTCCCGCGCATCAATGTGCTTGGCTTTCTCAATCACGGCGGGGTCGTTGCTTTTTACAGCGTCGACAATGAAACGTAGTAAGGGGGTCGCTATGTCCAAGGAAGGAGTACGGCGTACGGCGTACGGCGAGTTCGTCGACGAAGATTCCGCACCCTGTACTCCGTACTCCGTACTCCGTACGAGCGGAAGAGTTCTTTCGAGATACGTAAAAAGATCCAGCTTTTTCGAATCAAACTGCTCCTTAATCTTGATCCATTCCTTGAGCTCTTTCGGAAAGCGGCGATCGCTTAGGGCGCGGAGTTCTTTGTCAAAGGCCCGGAGGTCCCTGCTGATGGAGTCTTTCTTCTCTGCGGAAAGCCGGTATTGATCGACGTTCTCTTTGTGGAGTTTTAAACTGTCAGCTCCGATGAGCTGCCAGTCTGCGGAAGGTGTAAGGCGTACGGCGTAAGGCGCAGCCGATAACGGATCTTTTTCAATCGCCGTACTCCGTACGCCGTACGCCGTACGATTGATGTGCGCATACTCCGCGCCGCCGATGCGTAGATGGTCGAGAAAGAAATACGAGACTTTCTGTTTAATCGCAGGATCTTTGATGAAACCGAAATAGTCATCCGTTGGAACGGGGCCTTCATAGCCTTCCTCAAAGACCGTCTTGACGCCATAGTTCGCGACGAGATGCTGGATGATCTTCGCGATATTCTCCTGAGCCTCAAGCGAGTCATGGGCGTCTTGAATAAACACGACCATCCGGTCATGTCGGGGAACGGTTAACGGCAAACGGGAAACGTTTTCGTTGTTTCGTTCCCCGTTCCCCGCTCCCCGTTCGGCGCGGTAGATTTCATCTACCGTCCCAAGTTCGGGGGGGATCACGATCTTTCCGTCAAGGACTTGGCCAGTCAAAGCGGAAAGCGGATCACCCCCCGGGACCTTGGGATTTGAAGTCGAAGTTTGGGCTAGGGCATTGGGCGAGGGCGCAATGGACGTGAAGGTAAAAAGAAAGAGCGTCGCGAGGGCGACAGCCCTGAGGAATAGTCTTATCTTGAATGGATTCGAAGCACTAGTCATTTGGCCAAGTCCTTTGTGCTTTATAAATGTATTTCAAAGAAGAATAACAGCTAACCTTAAATATTACAAATGTTTAGCCTCAAAAATTAAAAAATAATAATGACATTTATTGCTATTCTTTGATTAAAGGAGTTTGTTTTGGGGTCTAGGTGATTTACGACTCAGACAAAATCATTTTCGGAGCGAGAATAGAGAATGGAAGGCTTAAGAGTCAATCCCGAATCGGAGAGAAACCCTTCTGATTCCCGGTATCAGAGGCGGGCACCCCCTTCTAATACCGGGAATCAGAAGTCGATGCCGGCCTGGGCGGGAATGCCTTTGCTGAGGGGGTGCTTGATGCACTTCATTTCGGTGATAAGATCGGCAAGCCTCAGGATCGACTTCGGCGCTCCACGACCTGTCAGAATGACATGCTGGGAAGCGACTTTACCGCGAAGAGCCCTCACGACCTCCGAGGTCTTAAGGAATTTGTAGCGGAGCGCGATGTGGATCTCATCGAAAATAACGAGAGCGTATTTTTTATCCCGGAGCAGGGCGCGGCATTGTCTCCAGGCTTTGTCGGCCACCTTCTGATTCACTTTGCGGGCAGTGTCCCAGGTGAATCCGCCGCCGCAACGAAATAACCGGCAAGAGGGTGCTAGACGAAGAAGCGGTTTCCATTCAGCTGTTTTTTGGGACTTGAAGAACTGCACAATCGCGACCCGACGCCCGAGTCCGATCGTCCTCAGCGCGGTCCCAAAAGCCGCCGTCGTTTTCCCTTTTCCGTCCCCGGTGAAGACTAAAATGATTCCTTTATGGGATATTTTCTGCATCCTCATCATAAATTCGATCTGCCTTTGCGCAACGTCCGACGCACAACGCGCAACGAAGAGCTCTGATGAAACGTTGTGCGTTGACCGTCCAAACTTTTGGCTTCTTTTCCGAAATGGTAGTTTGGACGGCCCCAATCTCCGCTTCTCTGCGATTGATCGGTATTGGGACCGTTGAGCGTTGCGCGTTTCATATTCTTTTCCACGGCACCACATAAAAGCCGTCGCCACTTCCATACTGAGCTTCGATATGATAACTGGATTTTAGATTCTCCGGAGAAAAGACTTCTTCCGGACGGCCTGAAGCGACGATCTTTTTTTGATCGAGAAGCAGGATACGGTGACAAAACCTGGAAGCAAGCGCGAGATCGTGGAGCACCACAAGAACTCCCCTTCCACTTTCCGCGACACCCCTCAAAAGCTCCATCACTTGGAGCGCGTGCGAGGGATCGAGTCCCTGCACGGGTTCGTCCGCGAGAAGGACTTCCGGCTCTCCGGCGAGAAGTCTCGCGATCATCACAAGCGCCTTCTCGCCACCGGCCAAATGGTCGACGCGCCGCCCCTTCAAGTGAAGCGTGTCCGTCGCGCGCATCGCGGTTTCGATGATCTTCTCGTCCGCGCCCGAGAAATCCTCCCATGGCATCAGAAACGGAATACGGCCAAGCGCCACAATGCGCTCCGCGGTGATCGGCCAGTGGATCTCCGTCTCCTGAGGCAGATAGCCGAGCTTCTGGGCCAGGAGCTGCGAAGAAAGATCGCGAAGCCTTTTTCCGAATATCTCGACTTGTCCGGCCTTCGGTTTCAAAGCTCCCGTCAGAACTTTCAGGATCGTCGTTTTTCCCGCGCCATTCGGCCCGACCAAGCCTACGATCTCCCCTTTTGCCAGCGAAAAGGAAACATCGTCAAGTACCGTCAAGCCATCGAGCACCACGCCAAGTTTTTCAGCTGTTATCAGGTTCATAACATTTTTCTCCGCATCCGGAAGATCAGGAGAAGAAAGAACGGCGCGCCCAGTAGCGACGTCACAACGCCGAGCTTCAACTCCACAAGCGACGGGATCATCCGCACGGCAACATCCGAGGCTAAAAGCAGGATCGCGCCGCCGAGAGCGCTCACGGCAAGAAGTTTCCCAGGCCTGTATCCCACGAAAGGCCGCAAAAGATGCGGGACGATGAGCCCCACGAAACCAATACTGCCGCACACCGCGATCGAGGCGCCGACACAGAGCGCTGTCCCGAGCACGATCCTGACGCGAAGCGCCCGCAGGGAGATCCCGAGACTCGCTGCCGTTTCTTCGCCGAGGCTCAGGGCCTCCAGCGCGCGACCGTCCCAGAGAAGCAGGCACCAGCCAGCGATCACGAAAGGCAGGATCAGGAACACGTGCTGAAAGCTCCGGTCCGCGAGTGAGCCCATCTGCCAAAATACAATATCCAGCACCGCGTAAGGGTCTTTGACGAGATTCAACATGAGAGAAGTACCCGCGAACGCGATCACGTTGATCGCCACCCCTGCCAGGATCAGTGTCTGGACGCTCGCAAGAGTTCCCGCAAAGAGGTAAAGGAGAAGGACGGAGACAAACGCGCCCAGAAATCCGCCCACGGGAAGCATCATGGGAAAAAGCGTCACAAGTCCGGTGTAAAAAACAGCAACGGCACCGAGCGCGGCGCCGCCCGTCACACCAAGAATACCGGGTTCCGCCAGCGGATTCCTAAGAAATCCCTGCATCGCCGCCCCCGCAAGCCCCAGCGTCGCACCGACGATCAGCCCAAGGATCGCGCGCGGCAGACGGATGTCCCAGAAGATGAATGAAAGTTCGGAGGAGGGATGGAGAATGGCTTCCCAGAGGCGGAATTTTAGAGTCCCAAGACTGACCGACGCGAAGAATGCCGCGCACAAAAGCCCTCCAAGGATAGAATAAAGCAGCCAAGCGGGAGTCTCTTTAACCTGGGTCTTCATGAATTGATCTCCTGAACAAGAAGCTTCACCGCTTTTACCGAATCGGGTGACCCGCAATTAAGATAAAGCGTCGGGATCGTCACCGTCTTTACATGAGGCAGCGCCTTTTTGAGCGCGGGATGGTCCAATACCTCACCTCGAACCGTTTTTGTTTTCTTCTGCTCACTCGAAAAAATGATCACATCGGGCTTGGCCCGGATCAATTCCTCGAGACCCATTCTTCCGTAATCCTTGATCCCGAGTTCCACCGCGACATTCCGCAGGCCCGCGGCTTCCATGACGGCGTTCTCGAACGTCCCCACGCCAGGAACATAGTTGTCGCTCTGAAAAAACACGGCACGCTGCGGCAAAGAGATTTTTTTAAAACCGGCCAACTCCGTCTGCATCTTCCCGATGATCGCCTCGCCTTTCTCCATCTCACCCACCGCGATTGCAAGCCGCCGTAAAGCCTCGTAAATATCCTCAAAACTCTTGGGTAACTTAAAGATCAGCACGGGGACACCGGACTTCTCAAAGAACTTGATCGTTTCTTTATTGCTGAAGTGCCCGCTCAGGAGCATATCCGGCCCGAAGGCGAGCACATGTTCAATGTCGCCCTGAGTTTGAGAAATCCCCTTGGCCTGCGCCGCGACCGTCGAGACCTCGGCATCGGTGCTGAATTTCGTCACCGCCGCAACCCTCTCCGGCCCCACCAGCTCTAGCAGCAACTCGTCCGTGCAGAGATTGATGGAGACAATTTTTTTGGGGTACGGCGTACGGGGTACGGCGTACGGCGTTTCTAAATCCGCCGCAACGATAACCGGCGACGTTAAAGCGAAAAGCACAAAGAATATAGCAAAAAACGAAAGCTTCCCTCTTGCAGAAATCAAGATCGATCCTCTTCCTGGAGCTTGAACGTGACAGGAATATCCACAAATTGCGGAACGGATTTACCCTTTTCAGAATCTGTCTCAAATTTCCAGGAACGGATCGCCTCCTCGGCAGCTTTGTCCAACACTTCATGCCCGGAAGTTTTCGTAAGCGCCGTCCGACCCACGGAACCGTCCGGAAGAACTTCCGCGGCAACCACGGCCTGCCCTTCCCACCCCCTGCGAACGGCCTTCCGGGGATAGACAATCGCCTTCGGCATCAGAACGGGAAACGGTAAAGCCTCCTGGCTAGGCGATTTTAGGGGACTGGCATTAAATGCTTGCCTGTCCCTCAAAGAAACACCGCGTGAAATTTCCCGTTTCACCTCTGAGGACGGCATCACAGGATTCGCCGCCTCCTGCGCATAAAGACCAGGCAAGCAAACGCAGACCGTCAGCAGCACTAACGCGATGACCTCGATCATAAAAACTCTCATTTCTTTCTTAAATGCTTTCCTCAGCATCCTAATACTCCAATGAAAAACCCGTTACCAAGTTTCGACCCTGGGCCGGGTAATAGTAATCTGTACCTGGGCCGTAGGAAACGCTGTATTCTGAATATTTTTTGTTAAAAAGATTCGTCAGCGAGATCCAGGCCGTCGCCCACCGCCAGTTATAGCGAACCTTCATATCCGTCACTGTAAATCCTTTGAGCTCCGGCGACTCGTTTGCCTGATCGTTGATCGCAAACTGCTGGCCTAAATGATTTAATTCAGTGGAAATCGTAAGACCTTTAATCGGTTCCGCGACAACGCCCGTCGAGTACTTAAAAGTCGGTACAAGCGGAATTGTTTTATTTGCGGTAGGGCCGCCTTTAAAATAAGGCTTCTGGACTGTCAAGTTGAAGAACGGCTTGGCGTTATACCAACGCTTCTCGAACAACCTGAGCGAAGATTCGGTCTCAACCCCGTAGCGCCGCGTCATCGAATCGTAGTTGGAATTATCGCCAGTAAAGGGATCCACATAGATTTCGTCTTTGATATCTGACAGAAAAAGATTCCCCGCCAATTCCAAAGGTTTGAACGTGTTATCCCGGAGACCCAGCTCGTAATCCATCTCTTGCTGTTGCTGGAGACCCGCATTAAGGCCAGCCCCAAAGGTGCTATAAAACTCGTCCGTCGCAGGCATACGGAAAGATCGAGAAACGTCAAAATAGGCAAGCGACCTTTCAAATATTTTATAGCCAATACCAAAATCAAAAGAGGCATTTCTCATACCTGCGGTATCAAAATTCGTCGTATCCCCCGTTTGGTCAAAACTATACTTGGCCCACCCCCCACGAAAGCCCATATTCAACAGAAGCTTATCCCAGGCCGAGAGATTTTCGATAAGGTAAACATCCAGCGACTTTTTTGTAATAGTCGCAAATTTTGTCCCCCAACCAACGTTTTTAACGTCATTCGTTCCTGAAAAGAAGTCCAAACCCGTAGTTAGCTTGCTCGTCAGCCAATCGGTGAGCGGCCTCGCCCAGATTATCTTAGGCTGAAATTCATAAGAGTCTAAATTGTTCTGCGCACTGCTCGACATAGAAACATAATCTGCCTTGCTCAATTTTCGCTGGAACGAATTAAAGCCGGAAAGCGTAAATCCGTTCTCGCCAATCTCGAATTTCCATTCGGGGTCTGCGGTAAAATATGTTTCCTCACTCCAGGTGTGATCTTTCGAAAACTTACTGCCCTCCCGCCCAAGACTGTTCATATCGGCCGTCGAAAGGGGCCCTGGCAATCCGGAGCGATCGCGATGGTGTCCTGCCGTAAAATTCACGCCCGCCCCCATGAACGGGCCAACGCCGAATTTCCCGAACCAGTCATTGGCCCAATATTGAGTATTGTTACGCCACCCATCGTCCTGCGTGTTTTCATAATGGAAAAGACCGTTCGACCAGTCGTTCGCACCGGAAACCGTAGCCCCCGTGCGCTTGTATTGATGAAGTCCGACTTCAGTCTCGGCCTTGGCATGGACCCCTGCCCCGGCTTTCTTTGTCACGATATTAACCACACCACCCGCGGCATTATCACCGTAGAGCACCGAAGAAGGCCCGCGGATGATCTCCACGCGCTCCACCGTCTCAAGCGGAATGGCGGCCCAATCGGGGCCTGAAATATCCATAGGATTGGTCCGGCGGCCGTCGACAAGAACCAGCACATTGCGGCTGGCCGTGTCCCCAAAACCACGGATATCCACGATCATTCCTTTGGGATTTCCGGTGGTATTGGCCACAGTGATCCCTGCTTTAGACTTCAGAAGCTCCGGAACATATTTTGCGGTGGAGTTCTTGATGTCTTCCTGATCGATGACCGAAATACTTCGCGTCACGTCCGCTGTGGTGTCTTGCGTCCGGGTGACCTCAAGTACCGTCACATCGGCAGCCACGGCCCGAGGCGGCCCTTTGACTTCGGCATTCGAATCGGAATTCGTTGAGGCGGTAGTGTCGACAGACGGCGCCGACTGTTCTTCTTCCGTTGTGCGTTGAGCGTTGCCCGTTGCGCGATCTTTAGAGAACGGCCAGCTCCAGGCGATATTGAGGAAACAAATGGCGAGTATGAGAACACTGATCTTCCGAAGTTGCTCGCTCCGGACTTTTTGATTCGTGGACACAAAAAAACCCTTTCTGCCTCAAAGGGGCAAGAAAGGGTGACCTTATCTTGACCTCTGCACGGAGGCATGAACTGCTGGTAGAGTTGAAGCGACAGGTTGATATTCTGACTAGGTAAGTATTAACCTACTTGCGAGCCTTCCCACCTCGTCTTCTGAGGCAGTGGCAATTCGCTTTCGTCCTTACCGACAGCGGCGGCACCGTGGAGTCTCCCGCCGAATTGCGGCGGGATCCCTCTTCCCAATATCTGTCACCTAATACTTTCAAAGAAACCCTTCGCTTTCGCTCAGGGCGATGGGCTTCAAAATTCAAGTCCATCGAGAACAACGACGGGATTATACTTGGGAATCTTCATTACGCACAAGAATTTATTTCGACGGAAACAAGTCCCGGAAGGATTTCAATGCCCCGTGCCGTTATGCACGGGCGTTTGATACAAATCCGGTCGCTCTTTCTCCCGGCCCATTTCCGCATAAAGACGGGCAAGCGTCTGAGAGGACGACACATCCCCCGGACTGAGTTCAATCGCCCGTTTGACCCACCGCACGGCATCCTCTTTTTTCCCCATCACATCGAGCACCAAGCCATAGGCATAGCAGCACAAGGCATGATCGGGTTTTATTTGGAGGACTTTCTCATAATACAGCGCCGCTTCTGAGATCCGCCCCAGAAGGACATAAACATGTCCGATATTGAAATAAGCTTCCGCATTCCGCGGGTCCAAAGCCAGCACTTTCTCGAACTGGGCGATAGCCTCGACATATTTGCCCGATTTTTTAGTCAGGATCCCGAGGTTGAGATAGGGATTTACAAAAGAAGGGTCCGCCGCAACAGCCCGTTCAAAATCCTTGCGCGCCTCTCTGGGTTCCCCCACCCCGACGAACCATAGTCCACGCTGACTGTAGGCCGGCGCGCTGGGATAATTCTTCAAAGCATCGTTCCATAGCGTCAGACCGTCCTTCCAAACCGCGCAGCGATCCCAGGTCAGGACCGAACAAATACCGATCATGGGAATCAAAAAAACAGCCAGGGAACAAGCCCCCAGCCAGCGATCCTTTTGAGCAACCTTTCCATAAGCCCAGACGATCCCTTCGGCGATTAGATAAAAAATCCCCAACGAAGCCAAATACACGTAACGGTCCGCCACGATCGCCAGCCCCATCTGAACGAACTGCAGCACGGGAAGAAGCGTGATTAAAAAAAAGAAAACACCGAAAACGACCTTTCGGGTGCGCGTGGCCGAACGAAGGGTTAAAACGAGAAGAGCGAGCCATCCCCCAAGCGAAAACAAATAAACCGGAAGATCTTTGATCCCCGTGAACGGATAATAGCAGGAAAGTTTCGTAGGCCACAGGATCTTGCCCAGATAAAAGAGGCAGGCATAGGACGGGCAAAGGCACTTTTCAAAAAAACTCAGCACATGTCCGGTCCGCATCGCCGGAACCTGACCGAAAAAACCGACCAACCCCACACAGAGGGCAAGAGAGAAGAAAGGAATCTTGTCGGTGGCCACCCCGCGCTCACGCGGTCTTCCAGATAAATAATCGGTGAGAAGCAGCAGGAGGGGCATGGTAATCGCCATAGCTTTCGACAAAAGGGAAAGCGCAAAGAAAACCACCGCCAGCCAATAAGACCTGCCTCTCTTCCGAGTTTTCAAATAATAGCAATAGCTGATCATGGAAAGGAGAAAGAAGGCTGCGTAAAGGACATCTTTTCGCTCGCTGATCCACGCGACGGATTCCACATGCAACGGATGGACCCCGAATAAAAGGGCCGTGATGAACGAAACAAGTATGTTCCGGGAAAGCATCCCGACAAGCCAGAATACGAGCAGGCAATTTAGGAGATGGAAGATCAGATTGGTCAGGTGATACCCGAAAGGGTCCAGCCCCCCGAGCTGATGGTCCAGCATGTAGCTCAGCATCGTCACCGGCAGATACGTGGCCGCGTAAAAGCTTGAAAAAACACGTGCCGTGGTCTGAACTGATAAGTGCTGAATATCCGCGTTCCCCCGGACATACAGATCATCGTCCCACTCGTTGACAAACCCGTTCTTCAGACAGGGGGTAAACGCCATAAACGTTATCGCGAGGATGAGTACTGCGGGAAAAATGATCCGGAGAGATCTCATATCACGAAGTCTTTCAAAAGGCGATACGGGCAGGTCGGCAGAAGAAGCGGCGATCATTATCTCTGTTGTCACAGACTCAGATATCCCATTTTCTGATCTTATTAGAGGTAGAAGAAAATTCCAGCTAAGCTTAAGCCGCCAGGCGGAAAATAAGAGCACCGAGGGGCGGAATCTGGAGATTGATGGAATGAGGACGGTTCTGCCACGAAACGTCTTCCGCATGCACGCCGCCCAGATTCCCCAACCCGCAACCGCCATAATCAAAGGCCTGACTGTTCAACACTTCTTGATACCAACCCCAGCGAGGGACACCGACGCGGTACCGCTCCATGATCACGGGCGTCATATTGAAAACAAAGATCATGACCTGGCTGTAATCATGCGACCAGCGAAGAAAACTGATGACCGAGTGATCTGCGTCCGAGCAATCGATCCATTCAAAGGCCCCACTCGAAAAATCCCCTTCATAAAGGGCCGGATTCTCACGGTACAGACGGTGCAGGTCCCGGATCAAAAAATTCACACGCCGGTGCCGCGGCGCTTGCATCAGATGCCAATCCACCGAGCCGTTAAAATCCCATTCCCGCCTCTGCGCGAAATCATTCCCCATAAAAAGGAGCTTCTTGCCAGGAAAGGCGTAAAGATAGGTGAAGAACAGCCGGAGATTCGCGAATTTCTGCCAGTCATCGCCCACCATTTTCTCAAGAAGCGAATGTTTCCCGTAGACGATCTCATCGTGCGAGATAGGGAGGATGAAATTCTCCGCGAAGGAATAATGGTTCATGAGGGGGAAAACCCCCTGATGGTATTTCCTAAAAAGAGGATCCTTGGAAAAATACTCCAGCGTGTCATGCATCCAGCCCATGTTCCATTTCATGCTGAAGCCAAGTCCCCCCAAGTGGACGGGCCTCGAGACACCGGGCCAGGCGGTCGATTCTTCCGCGATCGTCAGCGCGCCCGGAAACGTCGCGTGAACGACCTTGTTGAACTCCTTCAAGAATTCGATCGCCTCAAGATTCTCATGCCCGCCGTATTTATTAGGCTC
>Ga0114951_10000172_pt1 | contig 93549 bp, 82 predicted proteins | sample AM7aDNAmetaG_FD_88677 | JGI IMG/M metagenome (GOLD analysis project Ga0114951, IMG submission 88677) | Freshwater microbial communities from Finland to study Microbial Dark Matter (Phase II) - AM7a DNA metaG | ecosystem: Environmental > Aquatic > Freshwater > Lake | place: Finland: Lake Alinen...
CACTGGTGCGCCCCGGCTGCCGCGTCGTGTCCCGCGCCGTGCTCCATTCCGTGGTCCATGCCGGGCTCCTTTCCGGACTTGATTCCAGGTGCGGACCCCAGGGACTTCAGGAACAGGACCAGCTTCCGGCGCTCGGCCCCGGTCAGGTCCGGGTAGGCGGGCATGGTCGAGGCCCTGCCCAGGCGCGCGGCGGGGTCCTGCAAGAGCGCCTGCACAAAGGCCTGGTCCACCGGGGCCTTGTCCTTGGCCGTGCTCGGTCTGCCGTAGAGGCCCTTGAAGCTCGGGCCCACGATCTGGCCGCCGTCGGTGGAGTGGCAGCCCAGGCAGCCCTGGGCCTCGGCCAGGGCGCGGCCCTGCTCCTGCGTGGCGGCGGCCTCGACCGTTGCCGCAGCCTGGCCGGACGCGTCGCCGTTTTTCAAAAAGCCAACGATCTTGGCCAGCTCCTCGGGCGTCATCTGGTCGGCGTAGCTCGGCATCACCGGCTCAAAGCCCTTCACCCGCCAGGGGCGCTGCTCCATGATGACGGCCTTGAGCCCGGCCTCGTCGAGCTTCAGGCGCTTTTCCCCGCCCTTGGCCCCGGGCACCACGAACACGCCCATGCGCCCGTACACGCCCTTGAGCGTGGGCCCCACGGACTCGGTTCCGTCCAGGCTGTGGCAGCCCAGGCAGCCCTTGGCGTCCAGGAGCGCCTTGCCCGCGTGCCCGCCAGCCGTCGGCTTCTCGGCCAGGAAGCGGTCGTAGTCGGCTTGGCTCACGGCCTTGATGGCCGAGAGCATCTTGGCGTGGCCCACGCCGCAGTAGACCGAGCAGAAGATGACGTACTCGCCCGCCTTGTCGGCCCGGAACCAGCCGTGGCTGGTCATGCCCGGCACGGTGTCGATCTTGAGGCGGAAGGCCGGGGCGAAGAACCCGTGGATCACGTCCTTGCTCGTCAGCGAAAGCTTGACCGGCATGCCCATGGGCACAACCAGGGTGCCGCTGTGGCGTCCGTCCGGGTACTCGAAGTCCCAGGCCCACATGCGGGCCAGGACCTTGATCTCCAGGGCGTCGGCGGGGGCGTCGCGCAGGGCGCGGTAGCTGTGCCAGCCGGACCAGAACATGCCCAGCACCAGCAGCGTGGGCAGCACGATCCAGATGACCTCGGCCCAGAGGTTGTTCGAAAAGTCCGCCGGGACAGGGTTATTCTTGCGGCTGTAGCGGATGACGAAATAGACCATGGCTGCGGTGATGAGCACAAGCAGCGCGGCCGAGATGCCGAAGATCAACAGGAAGGTGTTGTCCACCGCCGCCACGACGTTGACGAGATTGCCGGGGTGGGCGGTGGCCACTACCTGGCCGCCTGCGGCCACGGCTTGGCCGGCTGTAGAGATGACTGCTGCGCTCATGTCGTCGCTCCTAGTACCTGTAGCCTACGTCCACGAAGGTGAGCCCGATGGCGATGGCTAGGATGACGAAGGCCGTGAGCGCCATGCCCTTGATGAGCCGGTTTTCGTACTTCAGGTGCATGAAGAAGAAGATCACCAGCCCGGCCTTGGCGCTGGCGATGCCCATGGCCGCCACCACGTTCAGGAAGCCCAGATCGATCCTGGTGGCGGTGATGGTGGTGGCCGTCAGAGCCATGAGCCCGAGCCAGATGCCGAGGAGCAGCCTGTAGCTCAAGGGGCCGTGTTGCGCTTCGTGCGCGCCGTGCTTGTCTGTCATGCCTGTCGAGGTCGTCATGTGGGCCCCCTAGGAGATGAGGTAAAACAGGGGAAAGAGGAAGATCCACACAATATCCACGATGTGCCAGTACAGCCCGGCGTTTTCCAGCAGCACAAAGTCCGCTGCCGTGACCTTGCCGCGCTTGATGAGCAGCATGACCCAGACCAGCAGGCTGGCGCCGATGACCACGTGGATGCCGTGCAGGCCGGTCATGGCGAAGTACAGCCCGTAGAACACGCTTTGGCCGTGGGGCAGCGCGGCCATGTGCTCCGAGCCGGGGATGAGCCCGTGGTGGAACTTGGCCGCCCATTCGATGGTCTTGTTGATCATGAACGCGCCCGCGCAGGCCACGGTGAAGGACAGAAGCCACAGGCAGCGGATGATTTCTCCGCGCCGCAGCGCCGTGATGCTCATGGCCACCGTGAGGCTGGAGGTGATGAGCACCACGGTGTTGAGCCCGCCGATGAACACATCGAGCGTTTGCCCACCGGCGTGGAAGGCCTGGGGGAAGCGCATGCGGTAGCTGGCGTAGAGCAGGAACAACCCGCCGAAAAGCAGGATTTCCGTGAACAGGAACAGCCACATGCCCATCTTGGCGGCGTGGTAGTCCTTGGGGTGGGGCGCGTGGGCCTGGGTCGCGTTGTGTTCAGCCGTCGGGCCTGTCTTGGTCATTGGGCCAAGTGCGTCCATCTGGCCGGAATTATCCATCTGGCCGGAATTATCCATCAGGATTGATCCCCTTGTAATCATAGGGCTCGGGCGCTTCCGGATCATGGTGGAAGGCCTCGTGGGGGAGCGGCGTGGGCAGGGTCCATTCCAGCGTCGCGCCGCCCCAGGGGTTTTGCGTGGCCCTGGGGCCAAAGCGGCAGCCCCGGTACAGGTTCCAGAACATCAGCCCCAGCCCCACGGCCAACAGCCACGAGCCCCAGGTGGAGAGCATCTGCAGGGGGGCGTACTGCGGCAGGTAGTCGTAGTAGCGCCTGGGCATGCCCTGCAGGCCCATGATGAACATCGGGAAATAGAGCACGTTCATGCCGAGCAGGATGAGCCAGAAGGCCCAGGCCGCGCGGCCGTGGTCGTACATGCGGCCAAAGACCTTGGGGAACCAGTAGTGCATGGCCGCGAACATCCCTAAGCCCGTGCCGCCGAAGATGACGTAGTGGAAGTGCGCCACCACGAAGTAGGTGTCGTGCACGTGGATGTCGGTTCCTGCCGCGCCCAGCACCAGGCCGGTCAACCCGCCGATGGAGAACATGAAGATGAACCCCAGCGAGAAGAGCAGGGGCGGGTCCAGGCTGATGGAGCCCTTGTACAGCGTGGACAGCCAGTTGAAGACCTTGATGGCCGAGGGGATGGCCACCACGAAGGTGAGAAACGAGAAGACCAGCACGGCGGTGTCGCTCATGCCGCTGGTGAACATGTGGTGCGCCCAGACCAGCGACCCGGCAAAGGCGATGGCGAGAGAGGAGAAGGCGATCATGTTGTAGCCGAAGATGGGCTTTCTCGCAAAGACCGGAATGATCTCCGAGATGACGCCCATGGCCGGCAGGATCATGATGTACACCGCCGGGTGCGAGTAGATCCAGAACAGGTGCTGGTAGAGCAGCGGATCTCCGCCGAGGCCGGGGTCGAACAGGCCCAGGTGCAGCACGCGTTCGGCGAAAATCAGCAGTGCGGTGATGCCCAGGATGGGCGTGGCCAGCACCTGTATCCAGCCCGTGGCGTAAAGCGACCAGACGAACAGCGGCAGCTTCTTCCAGGTCATGCCCGGGGTGCGCAGGCGGTGCACCGTGGTGATGAAGTTCAGCCCCGTGAGGATGCTGGAGAAGCCCAGGATGAACACGGCGATGACCGCCAGGCTGACGTTGGTGGTGGTGCGCTCGCTGAAGGGCACGTAAAAGGTCCAGCCCGTGTCCGGCGCGCCTGCGCCGGTGAAGATGCTGGTGATGGCCAGCGTCATGCCGAGCACGTACAGCCACCAGGAAAAATTGTTCAGGCGCGGGAAGCTCACGTCGTTGGCCCCGATCTGCAGCGGCAGGAAGATGTTGCCGAAGCTGGCCGGAATGCTCGGGATGACGACCATGAAGACCATGATCACCCCGTGCAGGGTGAACATGGCGTTGTACTGCTGCGGGGTTAATAGGGTGCTGCCCGGCGTCATCAGCTTGAGCCGCAGGATGAGCCCGAGCACCAGGGCCACGGTGAACATGAGCCCGATGAGGCCCAGGTACAACAGCCCGATGCGCTTGTGGTCGGTGGAGAAGATCCAGGAGGCCAGGCCCGAGCCTTTGCCGCCCGTTGCGCCGGGATTCTGGGGGCCGAAAAAGGGCTGGCTCGCGCCGCTGGCGGCGGTGCTGGGGGTCTGGTCCGGGTGGCCTGTCTGGTCTGTCTGGTCTGTCTGGTCTGTCTGGTCCATGTGCTCTCCTGTCGCATGAATGGGCGGGCGGCGGGCGGCTGGTGGATGACGGCGGTCAGGCCTTGGGCTGCGGGCCTTTCGGGGGCCTTGCGCGCTTCTTGCCGCCAAAGGCCAAAAACAGCCCGAACAGCCCCAGGGCCGCGAGCACGCCCGCGCCCGTGACCTTCATGATGTTGAAGACGTACCTGCGGCCTTGCGGGTCGTAGGTGTAGCACATGGCCACGGCGCGCGTCACCGAGAGCCCGGTCTTGCCCCCGGCGGCCTCGGTGGCGGCCATGGCCAGGTCAAAGGGCAGGGGCCGGATGCCGTAGAGGTAGCGCGTGATCTTGCCCGAGGGCGAGAGCGCCACGAGGACCACGGTGTGCACGAAGTCGTCGCCCTTGCGCTGGAAGCCGAAGCCGATGGAGTCCATGAGGCGGCGGATGTTCTGCTCGTCGCCGGTGAGAAAGCGCCAAGCCTGCGGGGGGAAGCCCGCTGATCCTGTCGACTGCGCGGCCAGGGTCGCGGCGTTCAGGAAGTCGCCCTTGCGCTTGGCGGCGGTGGCCGGGGTGTCGTGGTCGTTGAAGGACACGGCGAGGATCTGGTAATCCACGCCGGGCTTTAGTCCCACCTGGGGCAAGGCGGTGGCCAGGCTTCCCAGCAGCACATTGCACTCGTTGGGGCAGGAAAAATACACCGGCGCAAGCAGCGTGGGCATGGTCACCAGGTCGCGCAGGCGCAGCTTCGCGCCGTCTTCGCCCGCGAAGACCGCGTCCAGGTCCGCCTGCTGGCTCAGGCGTTCTGAAACGCCCACCAGTGGCGCGCCCACCTGTGCCGCCCCCGCCGGGCCAGCCAGGGAGGCTGCGGTTCCGGCGGGGGCGGCAACGGTGTCATCGTGGTTGTGCGCGTTGTCCGTAACGTTGTTCGTGGCGTCGCCCGTAGTGTTGACCATGTGCGCCAGCCCTGCCGCAGGTGAAAGCAGCAGGGCGGCGGCCAGGGCGAGGCCGAGCGCCGTGGTTCGGGCGGAAGCGTATCGCAGCATGGTCCTACAGCGTGCTGATGTATGCGGCCAGGGCCTTGATTTCGGCGTCGGAGAGGCGGGAGGCCTGGGCCTCCATCATGCCCTTCTTTGCGCCTCCGAAGGTCTTGGCCTTGTACCCGGCCAGGGCCTTGGCGATGGTGTCCGCCGATAGGCCCTTGAGGGCCTTGTTGCCCAGGGCGGTCGTGGCGCCGTCGGTTCCGTGGCAGCCCGCGCATTTGGTGAACAGGGCCTTGCCGTCAGGCGCGTCGGCGGCGAGGGCCGCAGCGGCGAGTATGACGGCCAGGGCGAAGGCCAGGGCGAGCTTCTTCACGAGTTCCTCCTCAAATGGGCGGTTCCGGGCGGCGTGTGGTGGTTCAAGCCGCCCCCGCCAGGGGGGCGGCTACGTAGAGATATGGCGCGATTCCCCGGCGGTTTCCAGGGGAATGTGCGCTCCCGCTGGGTCTAGGGCGTTACAGCTTGGCGACAAAGACCGCCAGGGCCTTGATGTCGGCGTCGGACAGGTCGGCGGCGGACTTCTCCATGGTGGCCTTCTTGGTTCCGCCGTAGGTCTTGGCCTTGTAGCCCTTCATCTTCGTGGTGAAGGCGTCGGCGGAGAGGCCCTTGACGGGCTTGCTCAGGATGGTCTTGCTGCCGTCCTTGCCGTGGCAGCTGGCGCATTTGGCGTTGAACAGGGTCTGGGCGGCGTCTGCGGGGCTGGCTGCGGGGTCGGCGGCCAGGGCCAGGGAGAACAGGGCCAGGGACAGGGCCAGGATGAGGGGCAGGGTCAGTTTCATGGGGTGCCTCCGTTGAATATGATGTAAACGTTGCGACGAAAGAAGAGGCGGCTAGGCCGAGAGCTTGTGGGCGATGCCCGCCAAGTGCCTGGCCTGGTAGCGCACGCCGTCCAGGTCGCGCTGGCTCGGCATGCGCGAGCCGTCGTGTCCGACGATGGTGCTGGCCCCGTAGGGCGAGCCGCCCACGATCTCGTCCACGCCCATCTGGCCTTGGAAGGAGTAGGGCAGGCCCACCACGATCATGCCCTGGTGCAACAAGGTGGGGATGAAGGTGAGGATGGTGGACTCCTGGCCGCCGTGCTGGGTGCCGGAGCTTGCGAACACGCCTCCGGGCTTGCCCACCAGCGCGCCCTTCATCCACAGGCCGCCGGTGGAATCCAAGAACTGGCGCATCTGGCCGCACATGTTGCCGAAGCGCGTGGGCGTGCCAAAGAGGATGGCGTCGGCTTCGGCCAGCACGTCCGGGGTGGCCAGGGCGACCCCGGCCATGGATTTGGCCGCGTCCAGCGCGCCCATCTTGCCGAGCACGTCGTCGGTCAGGGTCTCGGGCACGCGGTAGAGGGCCGCGTCTGTTCCCGGCACCTCGCGCGCGGCCTCTGCCGCGGCCTGGGCCATGGTGTGGATGTGTCCATACATGGAGTAGAAGACGATGGCGAATTTCATGCGTTCCTCCTGATGTGCTCAGGGCGGTTTGTTCAACTGGGGATGATTCCTGATTATGTAGTAGGAGCATTGCCCGGATTTGTCCAGTGCGAAGGCAGGAAAGGTGGTGCGTTGAAGCCGCTCCCGTGACCACCCGTCGTGCGCGTGGCGGCGGCGTTCTTCTCCGCCGGGTTCCTCCGCCTTTTGGGCCGCGCCTGCGCTCTGCTGCTGCGGCGCGCGCAAAGCGTGTCGCCGGGCGTGGCGAAGCCGGGGCGCTCGTTTCGTGTGCGCCCAACCCAAAAGCATTTTGCGCAGGATCGTGTGGCGGGGTTGACAATATGGACACATCGCCATATTGCTATATCACAACAGCAGCGCCAGCGGGCTGCGCCAGCTTTGGCGAGCCCGGCCAGCCTTGCGCGAGGGGCGCGTGCTGTGCGGGCGCGAACGGCTGCTGGGAGGGACCATGCGCGAACTGGTGAATGTCATGAAGGCCTTGTCCGACCCGGGCCGGGTCAAGGTGCTCAAGATGCTGGAGGCGCGCGAGGGGTGCGCCTGCGAGATGTGCGCCTGCGAGATAATCGGGCTGCTGGGCCTGGCCCAGCCCACGGTGTCCAGGCACCTCAAGGTGCTGGTCGACGCCGGGCTCATCCAGGGCCGCAAGGTTGGCTCCTGGGTGCACTACCGCCTGGCCGCAGGCCCGGATTCCGCTTCCGGTCTGGATTCCGCTTCCCGCCGGGCCTCGCCCTATGTCCGGGCCATGCTGGCGGCCCTGCCCGCCTGGCTGGAGGACGACCCCGAGATCAAGACCCTGCGCCGGGCCATGCGCCGGGCCATGCGTCGGGCAGCGCTCCCGGGCGCGGACGGCTCCCCGCCGCCACGGCCCGCCGGCGCGCCGGACTGTTGCGGCCCTGCCGCCGCCAATCCCTGAGCCACCCACCCGCCCAAAGGAGTCAGATCATGGAAAAAACCCGCGTCCTGTTCGTCTGCGGCCAGAACTCCGCCCGCAGCCAGATGGCCGAGGCCCTGCTTGACCACCTCGCGCCCGGCCTGTACGAGGCCCACAGCGCCGGAATAGAACCAGCGCCCATGAACCCGCTTGCCGTGGCCGTCATGGCCGAGCGCGGCATCGACATCTCGCGCAAGCGCACCAAGCTCGTGGCCGAGGCCGTGGCCGAACTGGCCGCCCGCGGCCAGAGCTTCGACGTGGTCATCACCGTGTGCACCAAGGCCGCCGGGCTGTGCCCCTTTGTGCCCGGCGTGCAGGTGACGGAGCGCTGGAGCTTCGACGACCCCGGCGCCATCCTGGCCGAGGGGACGGCCTCGCAGGAGGAGAAGCTGGCCCAGGTGCGCGCCGTGCGCGACGAGATCGAGAAGGCGGTCCTGGCCTGGATTGACGCACGAAAGAACGACGCCAGCACGAACACCAAGGAGAGCGCATGAAGCCGCAGAAGCCGTTGCAGCCCATCGACCTGGGGGGCGGGTGCGCCTGCCAGCGGAAGGGCTCGGGCCAGGACCCGAAACCGGACCGGCCCCTGACCATCCGCGAACAGCGCAAGCTCGCCCTGGCCGCCAGGCGCGAGGCCCGCGCCCAGATCCAGGCCGAGGCCCTGGCCCCGCCCAGCAGCCTGCCGGGCAAGCTCGGCCTCACCACCGCAGCGCTCATCATCTGGGCGAACCTCTACTACCACCTGCCGGGCATGGCCCGGTACGTCACCTTCCGCATGTTCAGCCTGGAGCCGGGCTCGCGCCTGGCCAGCAGCGTGGAGTTCTTCCTGTACGACACGCCCAAGGTGCTCATGCTGCTCGCCCTGGTGGTCTTTGGCGTGGGCATCGTGCGCAGCTTCTTCACCCCGGAGCGCACCCGGCGCGTGCTGGCGGGCAAAAGCGAGTTCCTGGGCAACGTGCTGGCCGCGCTTTTGGGCACTGTCACCCCGTTCTGCTCCTGCTCGGCCGTGCCGTTGTTCATCGGCTTCCTCGGGGCCGGGGTGCCGCTGGGCGTGACCTTCTCCTTTCTCATCTCCGCGCCCATGGTCAACGAGATCGCCGTGGTGCTGCTGTATGGCCTGCTGGGCTGGAAGGTGGCGGCCATCTATATGGGCACCGGCCTTGTGGTGGCCATGGTGGCGGGTTTTGTCATCGGCAAGCTGAACATGGAGCGCCACGTGGAGGACTGGGTGCTGGAGATGCGCACGACGACTGCCGATGGGGGCGACGAGGCGGACGTTCCGGAACTCACCTGGGCAGGCAGGCTGGACGCCGGGGCCGTTGCCGTGCGCGACATCGTGGGCAAGGTCTGGCCCTGGGTGCTGGCGGGCATCGCCGTGGGCGCGGGCATCCACGGCTACGTGCCGGAGGGCTTCCTGGCCGCCATCATGGGCAAGGACGCCTGGTGGAGCGTGCCCGTGGCCGTGCTCATCGGCATCCCCATGTATTCCAACGCCGCAGGCATCGTGCCCGTGGTCCAGGCCCTGCTGGAAAAGGGCGCGGCGCTCGGCACCGTTCTGGCCTTCATGATGAGCGTCATCGCGCTTTCCCTGCCGGAAATGGTCATCCTGCGCAAGGTGCTCAAGCTGCGGCTGATTTTCGTTTTCGTGGGCGTGGTGGGCGTGGGCATCCTGCTCGTGGGCTTCTTGTTCAACGCGATTTTGTAGGCGGGGCGCGCATGGCTGGCAAAACCATGGACATTCTGTGGCAGCGCGTGACCGTGGGCGCGCAGACCTGCGAGCGCTGCGGCGACACCGGCCAGAGCGTGCGCCGGGCGGCGGGGGTCCTGCGCGCCGAGCTGGCCGCGCTGGGCATTGCGGTCGTGTTGACTGAAAAGGCGCTGCCGCCCTTTGCCGTGGCGGAGTCCAACCGGGTGTTCTTCAACGGCGAGAGCCTGGAGGGACTGCTTGGCGCGCAGGTGGGCATGAACCACTGCCAGTCCTGCTGCGAGCTGCTGGGGTCCCAGACGGACTGCCGCACTCTTGTAATGGATGGCCGCGAGTTTGAGGCCCTGCCCGAGGAGCTGCTGCTGCGCGCCGGGCGCAGGGCTGCGGAGAAGCTGAAATAGGTCACTGCGGCCCCGGGAGCGGGGCAACGCAAAGGAGAGACGCACATGGCGGACACGGCACGGACATTCGGCAAGGGCGAGCTCATCACGGCGGTGGTCATCGCCTTGGCTGCGGGCTTTTTCGCGGGCACGGTGGTCATGGAGCTGCGGCAGCCCGCCGGGCCCAGGGTCCAGGCCGAGGCCGGGCCCGCCGCCGTGGATGGGGCTGTGGGTGGGGTCGGGGCCGTGGACGGGGCCGCCGCTCCCGTGTCCAAGGAGGACGAGGCGCGCATCACCGAACTGGAGATCGCCATGGCCACCAAGGCCGGGGACCAGGCCGGGTGGGTGGAGCTGGGCAACGCCTACTTCGACACGCACCAGGCCGGAAAGGCCATCGTGGCCTACGAGAAGGCCCTGGCCCTGGGCAAGGCCAGCCCGGACGTCTGGACCGACATGGGCATCATGCAGCGCCAGGCGGGCCAGCCGGACAAGGCCCTGCACAGCTTCGACGCCGCCCTGGCGCTCAATCCGCGCCACGAGCACGCGCTGTACAACAGGGGCGTGGTGCTGCTGCACGACACCGGCGACAAGGCCGGGGCCACGGCGGCCTGGGAGAAGCTGCTGGAGGTAAACCCGGCGGCCAAGACCCCGGACGGCCGCCTGGTCAAGGACATCGTGGCCGAGCTCAAGCGCGGCTAGCTGGACCACCCTGTTGCGCGGAGGTGCACACCATGAAAATTGAAGTTCTGGGGCCGGGCTGCCCCAAGTGTCACGAGACGGAGAAGCTGGTGCGCGAGGCCTTGGCCGAGGCCGGGCCGGATGTCCGGGACAACGCGGAAGTCGTCAAGGTTTCGGACTTCCAGGAAATGGCCAAGCTGGGCGTGTTCGCCACGCCCGCCGTGGTCATGGACGGCGTGGTCAAGTGCTCGGGCAAGGTGCCCGCGAAAAAGGACGTGCTGGCGTGGCTGGGCAAATGACGCGCCGCCCGCTGCTGACAAGAATTCTGGCCCTGGCCCTGGTGCTGGCCCTGGCCCTTTGCGCTGCGGCCCTGGCCGCGCCGGGAATGCTGCCCGCGCCGAAGGCCGCGCCCGCCGTGGCCGTGCCGGGCATGGTCACGGTGGTGGACCTGGGGTCCAAGACCTGCATCCCCTGCCGGATGATGATCCCGGTGCTGGCCGAGGTGGAGCAGGAGTACAAGGGCCGCGCCGCCGTGGTCTTCATCGATGTGGTCAAGTACAGCGAGCTGGCCACGCGGCTGGGCGTCCGCGCCATTCCGACCCAGATCTTCTACGACAAGAAGGGCCGCGAGGTGGCCCGGCACGAGGGCTTCATGGACAAAAAGACCCTGGCCGAAAAGCTGAACACAATGCTGGAGAAATAGCGGGACGCCATGCTCGACCAGTTCCTGCTGACCGTCAACGCCTGGATGTCCGGGGCTTCAACGGCCGCAGCTCCCCTGTCCGGAGCTTCAATGTCCGGGGGGATTGGCGCGGCTTCCGGGCTCTTTGCCCTGGCCCTTGCGGGCAGCTTTTTGTGGGGGCTGGTCAGCGTGCTGTTCAGCCCCTGCCACCTGGCGAGCATCCCGCTCATGGTCGCCTACGTGGCCGGGCAGGGCAGGCTGGTGCAGGGGCGCGAGGCCGTGCGCTACGCCCTGGCCTTCACCATCGGCCTGTTCGTGACCATCGCCCTGGTGGGCCTGGCCTGTTCGCTTCTGGGCCGCCTGCTCGGCGATGTCGGGCCCTGGTGGACCCTGGCCGTGGGCGCGGCGCTCCTCTGGCTGGGCCTGGACATGCTCGGGCTGGACGTGCTCGGCCTGGGCATGCTCAGACTGATCAAGGCCAAGCTGCCTGGGCCGCTGTCCGGCGGGCTGCTGGCCCGCTTCACGCTGCGCGGGCTGCCGGGCGCGCTGGCCCTGGGCCTGGGCTACGGGCTCTTGTCCGGCACCTGCACCTTCGGCTTTCTGGCCCCGCTGTTGGCCATGGTCAGCGTGCAGGGGCAGGCGCTGCCGGGCGCGCTGCTGATTCTCTCTTTTGCCCTGGGCCACTGCCTGCCCATCGTGCTGGCGGGCAGCTCCGCAGCCCTGGCCCGGCGCACCCTGGAGCGCCTGTCCGGGGGCGGGCTGTGGGTGCGCCGCGTTGCGGGCGCGCTTGTGGGCCTGCTTGGCGCGTATTTCGTCGTCCGGCCATTTCTGGAAACGTAAAGGAGGCGACCATGTCCGAGTCCGTGACCCGCAAGCTTTCCTTCCTCGACCGCTGGCTGACCCTGTGGATCTTCGCGGCCATGTTCGCGGGCATCGGCGCGGGGTTCGTGTTCCCCGGCCTGAAGCAAGCCCTGGGCGGCATGCGCAGCGGCACAACGAACCTGCCCATCGCCTGCGGCCTGATCCTGATGATGTACCCGCCCCTGGCCAAGGTGCGCTACGAGCTCATGGGCCAGGTCTTCCGCAACGTGCGCGTGCTGGCGCTGTCCCTGGTGCAGAACTGGGTCATCGGGCCGATCCTGATGTTCGGCCTGGCCGTGACCTTCCTGTCCGGCCAGCATGCCTACATGACCGGCCTGATCCTGATCGGCCTGGCGCGCTGCATCGCCATGGTCATCGTCTGGAACGACCTGGCCGGGGGCGACCGCGAGTACTGCGCCGGGCTGGTGGCCTTCAACTCCGTGTTCCAGGTGCTCTTCTTCCCGGTCTACGCCTGGCTGTTTTTGACTGTTTTGCCCGGCTGGCTGGGCCTTGAAGGGGCCGTTGTCGACATCAGCATGGGCCAGATCGCCGAGAGCGTGTTCATCTACCTGGGCATTCCCTTCCTGGCGGGGTTGGCCAGCCGCGTCATCGGGCTCAAGCTCAAGGGCCGGGAATGGTACGACACGGTGTTCGCGCCCAGGATCGGCCCCATCACGCTCATCGCGCTGCTGTTCACCATCCTGGTCATGTTCTCGCTCAAGGGCGAGGTCATGGTGGCCCTGCCCTTTGACGTGCTGCGCGTGGCCGCGCCCATGCTCGTGTACTTCCTGGTCATGTTCCTGGGGTCCTTCTGGCTGTCCAAGAAGGCCGGGGCCAGCTACGCCCAGTCGGCCACCTTGAGCTTCACCGCCGCGTCGAACAACTTCGAGCTGGCCATTGCCGTGGCTGTGGCCGTGTTCGGGCTGGATTCCGGCCAGGCCTTCGCCGCGGTCATCGGGCCGCTGGTGGAGGTGCCGGTGCTCATCGGGCTGGTGAACGTGGCGCTGTGGCTCAAGCCGCGCTGGTTCCCCGGCGACCCCGGCTCCATCGCCAGCGTGTGCCACGTGGACTGCCAGCCGTAGGGGCTGGCGTCCGCCAGGGGCGCTGCCCCTGCACTTGAGCCAGGGGGCGCTGCCCCTGCACCCCGGTCAAGAGGAGAAATGTGACACCTTCTGGAACCGGACGCTGTCTCTTGAACGCCATCCAAGCACTGTCGCATGAACATGCTGGAATAGCAGGCATATTTGTTTTCTGCGCTGCAAAACGAGCGACATTTTCGAGAGTATTCGGGCAGATTTATAGAGCCAAGTGCTTAGGAAACGCTCCATGGCTGTGGTGTGTGTTCGGCTGTTATTTTGAACTTGTACTTGGGCCAATCTCATACCCAAAGGCGACAGCGCCTCCATCCCCTTGCTTATTCTCATCCAGCACCAGAGTGGACCGGAGGTATTCCACCCGCACTTTCTCTGGTGAGACGCTCACGCGCACCCGGCCAGAGTTGGGCAGCAAATCGCCCGTGCGGTAGGCATCCCGGAAGTAAAGCGCGCCAGAGGGATCAGCCGGTTCCGGCAGGGTCTGATACACGACGCCGTCAAGTTGCTGGCTCGCGAAGACGTGGTCGTGTCCCTGGAAGAAGATCGTCACGCCGTTTTTCGCCATGAGCTGGTGAATGGGCAACGCCCACCCCGGTCGCTTCTGGGCGAACTCATCTACGCCCTTCTTGTTCTTGCCGCCCCATTCGAACAAGTCTGCCTGTTCGATTCCTCCTCTGCCAGACCCGAGAACGTGGTGGGTGAACACGAACTTGAACCTGGCCTTGCTGGACTCGAGCGTCCTCTTGAGCCATTGATACTGTTCGCTCCCCAAGGTCACATTCCATTTGTCGCGGGTCTTCTCGCCCCCGCCGTACACGTTGTCTACCGCCTTGAGGGAGTGCCAGTAGGGATCGATGACAACAAACAAGGCATCACCCCAGGTCCAGGCATAGTAGTCACGCAATAGGCCGATATGCGGCACAGGAGTCTTGTCCCCGGTGTAAAAGCCGTCCGGGGCGGGTTGCGGGAAGAACGCGTTGCGGGCCGTCTGCGCCCAGACCGCCACATTGTCCGGTGTGCCGTCGAGATTGCAGGCCGCGGCCTGCTCGTGGTTGCCGTTGACAAGAAACAATGGCGTGGACTGCCCGACCAACGCCAGAAAGGGGCGCTGGAGCGTGTAGCGCCCGGCAACGGTCTGCGCGTTGACCGTGGAAAGCGTGTCCACGCTGAAGTCGTCGCCCATGGTCAGGTAGAAATCAGGACGGTCAGCCGCGGCGGCCCTCAGGGTCTTGGCGTACAGCGCAGGGTCGAACTGGTGGCCGCGTTCGGGGTGCGAGTCGCCCTGAAGCTCAAAGACAAATGGGCTGCCAGGGGGGCGCTGCGTGTGGAAAGAGTGCTCCGTTCCCTCGGCGAAGGTGGCGCCGCCCGGCTTGCGGTGCCGCAGCCTGTAGTGCCAGCGGGTGCCGGGCGAGAGCCTGTCCATTTGCAGCTCCACCGGCACGAACGGCGCGAGAGCTGCGACGGCCGTCTTGAGCGTGTATCTCCCTGGCGCGTTTCCGTATTCGCAATAGGCCTCGCCCCCCTCGATGGAGAGCACGTTGGCCGTCACGGCCGTGGCCGTTGGACGCCCCAGCACGACAGACAGTCGTGCCAACTCCGCCACATCTGCAGGCAGGACCATGTCGGACCCGTCGCGTCCATTTCGCCCACGCTTCTCCTGCCGCTTCTCGCGGCGTTTCTCTTCGCCATCGAACCGGCGCTCCCTGCGCGGCGGCCTTTCGTCGTCCTGGCCCAGGCCCTGTACCGGCTGCATCAGGCCAACCACAAGGAGTGCCGCCAGAAAGGATAGACCGCGAAAGACAACACCCGTCCGCAACTGCAGCAACGTTTGCGCCATGCTTCCTGCCCTCATTTGCCAGCGGCATTGATTGTGTACGAATGGGCTGAAGAACCGTTCTCCTGGCCGGGACGCGACTCGCCGGGCAGGCTGGCCCGGAGGAAGTCCACCACGGCCTTGCCCGGCGAAACAGAAACACGCAAATGGCCCGAGCCTCCAATGATTACGCCCGAACGGTAACCGTATTCCTCCGCCTGGCGCGGCTGCCCAGAACGCGGGAAGCCGGGCTGGGGCACCTCCTGGTACACGATGCCGTCCAACTCCTGCCTGGCGTAGAGGTGGTCGTGCCCGTGGAACACGGCGCTGACTCTGTGGCGCACCAGAAGCTGGTGGATGGGCGCGTCCCAGCCCGGACGATGCGCCTTGAAGCCCTCGCTGCCATCGGCGTTCTTGCCGCCCCACTCGCCAAAGGGAGCGGCCTCAACACCGCCTCGCCCCTGTCTGTCCCTGCCCCCAACGAGTTGGTGGATGAACACGAACTTCAGCCGGGCGTGGCTGCCCTCCAGGGTCCGCTTGAGCCACTGGTACTGGGCCTCGCCCAGGGAACTGTCCCAGATGTTTTCGCTCTTTCTGCCGCTGGCGTGCCAGTAGGGGTTGAGCACCACGAACAAGGCGTCGCCCCACTGCCAAGCATAGTAGTCTTGGAGCTGCCCGGCCAGGGGATCGCGCACGGTGTTGCCGGAATAGAACGCGTCAGGCGCCGGATTGGGGAAAAGGCGCTTGCGCATCTGGTTGGACCACACGGCCAGACTGTCTGCCCCGCCGCGCAGGAGCTTGGCCTCCTCGCCGTCGTGGTTGCCCAGCGCCAAGAACAGGGGTGCGGAACGGCACAGCTGGCCGAGGTAGTAGCGCTGAGCAAGGTATTGCCTGGCCGCGCCCTCCCGGCTCTCGTGCTTGCCCGTCATGAAGGTGTCGCCGAGGTCAATGTGGAAGTCCGGCGCGTCGGCCAGAGCGTTGGCCAAGGCGCGTTGGTAGAGCGTCGTATCGGTGTTCTGGTCCAGGTGGGAATCCGCCGTGAGGGTGAAGGAGAACGAAGAACCGGGCGACCGCTGGGTGTGGAACCTGCCCTCGGCGAGCGGCTTCTGTGTGGCCGCATCCACTAGCGAGAAGGCATAGCGGGTGTTCGGGCGCAGGCCCGGCAGGGTGAGCTCCCGTGGTTGGCCTGGCTGCAGTGCTACGGTCTCGGTCTTCGAGCGGCCCGTATCCCCTTGGATGCCGTAGGTTACAAGGACGCGGGCCTGGGAGGCCGAGAGGACGCTCAAGACGATGGAGGAATTGGTCGGTCTGCCCAGGATCACGTCCACCTGGTGCGCCGGGACGTCGGGAACGGGCTGGCGCGGACCGCCGGCGCGTTCTTGCTGGTGGTTGCCCGGCCCTCTGCGCCCGTCCTCTCGTCCCTGGGCGAAGGCCCAGCCGGAGCAGAGCGCTAAGGCCAGGCACAACACAGTGCAGAGCCGCCAAAGGGAATATGTCATGACTCGTCCTCCATGCCCCACTGCCCCGGGCGGGCTAGCGGCCCACCCCGAAAAGAGCGTCCGTGCCTTCAATCTGTGGCATGCCGATAGGCTGTGAATACAGGAACGGGCCCTTGGGGTCCGCCGGGTTGGACGCGCGCAGCCGTGCGAGGGTCGACTTCTGCTGGGCCGAAAGGCTCTGGCCCACCTTGGCGAAAGCCGTGGCGTAAAGATACGAGAGCGTCCCGTCCAACTCGCCGTAGCGGCGCGAGAGGGACAGCACCTTGGCCTTGTCCGTCGTCTCGCCCCGCATGAAGCGCCGCAGTTCCGTGGAGATGGCCCGGCGTACCGAGACGATTTCCCGCAAATCCTTGCGCTGCAGGTCCGGCAGATCGGTGATGTGCTTGCGCTGTGCTGGGGTCAGGGCGGCCAGGAAGGCCTCGCCGGAATCGCCCGTGAGCGACGTGCTGATGGAATAGTCCTTCTTGCCCATGGCCGGGGCGGTCTTCATGCCGAAGCCGCCGAAGTACATGCCGTGGCGTTCCGGGCAGAAGTAGACGTCAGCTTCGACGCTGCCGCCCTGCCAGGAGAACATCTCGCTGGCGTAGGTCATCACCGCCACGTTGACGTCATGTGGCATGCTCCGCTTGTCCAGCGGCTCAGGCACGTTCGGCCAGGAGCGGGAGTCCCCGAACTTCAGCCGCGCCAGGGCGGCCCTCTGCTGGGCCGAAAGCCCGTGCAGGATGCCGCCCATGACCTTGGCGCGCTGGTAGGCCAGCAGGCCGTCCAGTTCGTACAGGTCCGCAGAGCGCTTCAGCACCGCAGCCTTGGACAGGCCATTGCTCCCGGCGGGAAGCCTGCCCTCGAGGTTGCGGCGGAAGGCCTGGATGAGCGGGAAGCGCAGTTCGGCGAAGCGGCGGATGTCGTTCACCTGCTCCCTGGCCAGGGCCATGAGCTGCGCCTTCTGACTGTCGGTCAGGATGTGCAGCATGTTGTGGGCGATGCGCGTGAGGAACGAGGTGTTGTGTCCGCCACCTGCGGCGTCGATGTCGCGCATGTATTGGAAGCCGAAGTAGTCCGACACCTTGCCCGGAGGTAGGAAGGTGTCTGCGCCGAAGTCACCAGTGAGGAAGGCCAGGCCGTCGAAGGCGATGGTGTTGAGCTGGGCCTTGTCCGACATGGCCTGCTCCAGGGAATAACGCCCGCCGCCGCCCTCCTGTCTGCCCTGGCCGCCCTGGGGCCGCCTGTCCTGGCTGGAGGATTGTTGCTGCGGACGGTCATCCTGGGGACCGCCCTGTCCTTGGCCCCTGGGCTGGCTGGGCCGGGCCGCAAGCCCCTGTGGCGAATCAATGCAGATGGCGGACACCACGCCCTCTGGCGTGGAGTGCTTCACAACGTCCCCGGCCTTCCTGCCCCGGCAGTCATCCAGGGCCTGGGGCGGCACGCCGCGTTCAGGCTGCGTCTGTCCGTGGATGGGCTGCGCGGATATGATGAGCAAGGTCGAGCCGAGAAGCAGGGCAAGGCGGTTGGCTGTCATAGATACCTCCTTTGCGACATACAGTTCTGATCCTACAGGAATGCCGGGGAAGGTCCAAGCCCTCCCTCGGCATCCCGCACGTTGCGTCTACCGGCCTGGCCGCCTGCCGCCTCCGCCTCCGCCTCCACCACCTCCGCCAAATCCGCCGCCGCCTCCACCACCCTGGGGCCGCTCCCAGCGCTCCTGACGAGGGTCCTGGCGATCACGATTCGGATCACGCTGGTCCTGGCGATCCTGCCTCATGTCCTGGCGGTCGCGGTTCAACTCACGCTTGTCCTGGTTGATCTCGCGCCGGTCCTTGTTGATCTCACGGTTCAGGTTCTGCAACTTGGCCCGCGCAGCATCGGCCCCCACAGTGTCCCCGGAGCGCATCTTCTGCTCAATCTCCCGCTCCAGATCTTGGCGCACGCGCAGATCGCGTTGCAGTTCCTGGCGGTCCCGGTTCAGTTCGCGCTGGTCCTGGCGGATTTCCTGGCGATCGTTACGGATTTCCTGCCTGTCTTCGACTGGTCTGGGCGGCGGTCCCTGCGGTCTGCCGCCATCCTGGCCTTGCCCGGGAGGGGTCCCTTGCGGCCTGACGTCGTCCTGCCCTGTCCTAGGCGGCGGTCCCTGTAGTCGTGCATCGCCCTGGCCCTGACCAGGAACTGTTTCTTGTTGAGCCAGCAACAAGGTCTTCCCGCCCTCATCCATGACTGCAGCCTGCGCGTTTGCCACTGCCAGCGCCAGAACGGTGGCTGCCACCATCATGGCCAACGCACCCGCATAGGACGACCATCTCTTCATACAAACCTCCTTGAGAGTTCCAACGTGCGTCCCCTCTCTGCAAACCAGCCCGCCATGGGCCGCAGGGGGGGGCAGATCACCACTTCCCAAAAGCCTGGTCCCCCTGCTGATCGGAGAGGAACCAGTGCTCCCCGGACTTCTGAGTGGATCATGCACTGCCTAGTCATTTTCAGTCAAAGAGATGTTGATATACTTAACAATTCTTAATGTTGGTCATGACGGCTGCCATCCTTGTGCGAGGAAATAGCTAGGCCGGACAGCGCATTGTCCGAGATTGAGGTCGCGTCTCTGTAAAGAAGTGTTAAGTAGTGTTAATGACATGCCAATTTCAGAATTCGTGGCTCCCCCGTTGCAGGCCGCCAAGCATCGGCAAATCCTGCCTCCCAACCGTTGCGGTGGCGCACGCGGCTTGAGGAGGCAGGCAACTAAGGAGGTATTCATGTCGATCACAGCAGTCGGCTCAGGAGCATGGGGCCAGGCCGAGGCGACAGGTCGGATGCATCTGGCGAACCGGGTGGCTCGGTCCATGGTCGCTGAGCAGGACGTCAACCAGGATGGCTCACTGTCTCTCAGTGAAACCGAGCTGTCCCAGGCAAGCTACAGCGCCATCGACGGTGATGGTGACGGCTTGCTCAGCAGCCAGGAACTAGTCAGCGGGCTGAAAGACCGTAAGGAGTCCCTGCGCAACACGCTGCTTTCCGGAGTTGAGGGGCAGAGCTATCCCTCCCAGACGGAAACGTCACCCCTGTCAGGACACCTGGAAGCCCTGGCCAGCAGCGTGGCTGCAGGACTGGACGTGGACAAGAATGGCTCCATCGGCCTGGAAGAGTCCGGGATGACCAGCGAAGGCTTTGGCAAGGTGGACGGCAACGGCGACGGCGTGCTCACCGCAGCCGAGATCGCCAGTGCCATTCGCGACAAGCGGGACGAGGCGGGCATGTTCATGCAGGGGCAAGCTGGCTCGGCAGAGACACTTCCTCAGTCTGGTGAAGCCCAGGCCAGCAGTGTGGCTGCGAGGCTGGACGCGGACGGGAACGGCTCCATAAGCTTGGCAGAATCCGGGCTGACCAGCGAAGGTTTTGGCAAGGTGGATGGCGATGGCGACGGAGTGCTCACCGCGCCTGAGATTGCCAATGCCATTCGCGATAAGCGGGACGAGGCTGGCGTATTCCTACAGGGGCAGACGGAGACGACCGCTGCCTCGACGGAAACAGCATCGGTTTCGGCAGAGACGGGTACCGATTCAGAGGTGGCGGCTTCGACGTCGACGGGCACGACCACAGCTTCGGTGGAGACAGCTGCGAACCCGCCGCTTCACCGACGCATGCAGCAGGCCCTGGATGCATACAAGGGCCGCATGGGGGAGCTGATGACCGGCCTGTTTGAGCAGCCTTCAGCGGCGCTGGCGGATTCCAGCGCGTCCACAGCATCGGCCGCCTTGCAGGCGAACGAGCCGGTGTCCATGACGGTGTAGGTTTCCGCAGGAGTCAGCTTGCGGCAACAAGGGCCAGGACGATCAGTGGCCTGCTATCTTCATCCACCTCCTGTCGGCTGGGCCGGATATCGCGGCCCTGACAGGGGGTGGATGCTTGTTTGTCACAGTGGTAGCTGGAACTCAGGCCGGGGCACAGGGCAGACGCATTTCCAGCAGCAGGCCACCGCCAGGGGCGTTGGCAGCGCGGATGCTTCCTTTGTGGGCGCGTATGGCGCCCTCGGCGATGGCCAGACCGATGCCCACGCCTCCGGCCCGCTGCTCCCGCGACTCGCCCACGCGATAGAAGGCGCGGAAGATTTGCTGTAGGCTCTCCTCCGGCACGCCAGGTCCATGGTCGCGCACCTGGATGTGCGCCTCCCGCTCGCCTTCGATGACCAGGGACACCTCCACGGCAGTGCCTTCCGCGGTGTAGCGCGCGGCGTTGCGAACCACGTTCTCCACGGCCTGCCGCAGCAGTTCGGGGTTGCCCGACACCACGGCATCGCCCTGAATGTGTGCCTCCACCCTGCGGTCGCTGCCCTGAATCTCGTAGTTCACATCCTGCACCACCTCCCGCAGCAAGGGGGTGAGATGGATCTTTTCTGGCCGGGACAATTCCGGGGAATGGTCAAGCCTGGCCAGGAGCAGGAGCTGGTTGATCAGCGTGTTCAGCCGTTCCGACTCACGCCGGATTCGGTCCAGGGCGCTGGGCAGGTCCGCCGCAGCGCATTGGCCCGCAAGCTCCAGGGCCACATTGAGCCGTGCCAGTGGCGAGCGCAGTTCGTGGGCCACGTCACGCAGCAGCCGGTGGTGCAGGGCGATGAGCTTCTCCAAGTTCTCCGCCATCAGGTCGAAGTCACGCCCTAGTCCGGCAATCTCGTCGCCACGCCGCCCGAACTCGTCCCCGACGCGCACGGACAGGTCCCCGCCAGTCATTTGCCGGGCCGCTTGGCGCAGCTTCAGCAAAGGCGCAGTCAGGTGCCGCGTCAGCCAGTAGCACACCAACCCGCCCACCACGAGCAGGGCCAGGAAGAACGTCAGGGTGTCGCCTCCCTTCTGGCCCAAATAGCCAGCAGCCAAGCGCATGAGACTATCCTGCGCCGGCGGGGGCGCTTGCGGCGGCTGGCCAGGGCCAGGCTTCCTGATGGAGGGGGCTGCCAGCCCGCTCTCGTCCAGGCGAGTCTCGCCCACCACCACGAAGAATCTGCCGGGGCTATCCTCCACAGGCTGCGCCAGCACGAAGATGTCTCTGTGTTGCATGTATTCGCGCTGCCTGGACGCCAGTGCCTTTTGGGCCAAGCTGCGCACCTCCGAGGGAGGAGGCTCGGCAGAGAGCGGCGCATCGGATTCGAAAAAGAAATGAGGCCGGATGCCTGCCGAATGCGAGATGATTAGACTGTATCTGCTGACGGCCTCGGCATTTTCATGCTGGAGAAGATCTTTTGCTGTTTGGCCATAGACGGTAAGGGACTGGCCCATGAGGTTCCGTCGTTCCTCAGCCGTCTGTTCGGAATGCTGGCTGCTGCGCAGGGACTTGTCGATGAGGGAAAGGACGTAGACGCAGGACGAACTGAGCAGCGTCACCAGCCAAAATCCGAGGAATATCTTAATGAAAATGGATGGAGACTTCAGCATGGGGTTTCCGTTTGCAAAAAAGCTGGTTCCATCATGGCGCGGCATCACTGCACGGCATAGAGATAGCCGACGCCCCGGAGCGTCTTGATGCGCTCGGAGCCATCCGTCTTCGGCCCCAGCTTTTTGCGCAGGTTGCTCACGTGTACGTCAATGCTCCGGTCAAAGGGCGACAGCTCACGGCCCAAGACCGACTTGACCATGTCCTCGCGGCTGATGACCTTGCCTGCGTTCTGCAGCAGCGTCTCCAGGGTGGAGAATTCCACGGAGGTCAAGGCCAACGGCTTCTCACCCTGGAAGACCGTGCGAGCGCTTGGAACAAGCTCAACGTCCTCCACAACGAGACGCGAAGGAGGCACTCCCATCTCTTCCGTTGAAGGTCCAACCCGCCGAAGAATGGCACGGATTCTGGCGACCAGTTCCCGCGGGTTGAACGGCTTCTGTAGGTAGTCGTCGGCACCGGTCTCCAGACCCTGGATGCGGTCCATGTCGTCGCCACAGGCGGTCAGCATCAGCACGGGCACTTGCGAACTCGCTCGTATACGACGCAGCGTCTCGAATCCACTCAAAGTCGGCAGCATCACGTCCAGCACCACAAGGTCGTGCCGTCCGGTGAGCGCCAGATCGATGCCCCTGACAGGCTCAAATACGGCCTCGGCCTTCAGGCCCTCTATGCGGAAGTAGTCCAGCAGGAGTGCGCACAATTCCTGGTCGTCGTCTATGATGAGGACGTTGTTCATCTGCACCTGCCACGCATGCTTTGATGGCCAAACATTCGTTCTTTTTCGGCCTGCCCGTTACTGGATTCTAGTGTAGCCCCAGGGACAGCGGAGACGCAAGAACCCCTTGCGCACTTACGCTCAGGGCTGGGCGGAACAGCCGTACAGCCCTCGCATGGTCGAATGTGAGACGCAGCCCGGTGGCGAGCTCCTGAAACTGGAATCCCGGGAAATGGCACAGCAGCTTTGTGCTGGGCAATATGGAAACGGTGTTGTCCGAGGGGCGCCGCGGGTGGATTCGGTAGAGTAGTGGGCGACCCAGGACTGTGCGGAACATTTCGAGCAGATCAAGTGTGGATGTCCCCAGGCCGGTGCCAAGGTTGAATGTTTCCGATGCATCCAGATTTCGGAGCGAGAAAGTCATCAACCGCGCGATGTCCTTCGCAAAAACATAGTCACGAACAGTTGTTGAGTCTCCGTAGACGTCCAACTGTTCACCTGCCAGCATGCGCTCGATCCAGGCTGCGACCACCCCTAGGCCGCGAGTGGCGGATTGCCGGGGGCCATACGCATTCCCAATTCTGTAGCAGTCGGCCTCAATGCCATGGCGCATCCGGAAGAACTCCAGCAGATGCTCCTGGCCGAGTTTGGCTATGCCGTATGGGTTCACGGGGCGAGGCAGGGAATCCTCGGTGGATGGGCCGTTCCGGGGGCCATAAACCATACCCCCCGACGAAGCGAACACGACCTTGCGAACCCCCGCACTGACGCATTGCCCGAGGAAGCGCATGAAGTTTCCAATCTCGGCCTCAATGTCGGACAGGGCACGCTCCCAGGCCGCGCACGGCGTTGTGGCGCATATGAAGTATGCGGCCATGTCCTGGCCTTCCAGGGCCTCGGCAACCAGGCTGGATTCGGAGAGGTCTCCGGCGATTTTGCGGAAGCGCCCTTCAGCATGGGAAAGGTTCTTCGCCCTGCCTCCAAGGAAGCGGTCGAAAACCGTCACTTCATGCTTGTGGACCATAAGCTGATCTACGAAGTGCGAGCCGAGGAAACCGTCTCCCCCGAAGACCGAAACCTTGCGACGACCACCATTCGCATGCAGTTTTTTTGCGAGCATCCTCCCCCCTCGCCCCAGAGGTAAAGCGACCGACTATGGAGCTTTGCTCTTCATGGGGTGTGGATGCAGTATGGAACATGACATGGGGTGGCAGTCAAAAGCATCCTGGGTTGCTTAACAATTCTTTACGTGTCGGAGGTATTAACCCAAAAGAGGAGAGTGCCGGGTGGTGTTGAGAGTACTTTGATTCCACATCAGCACCCCCGAACCCGAGCGAAAGTCGCTGCTCCCCCTCGCCGTCGCACATGCTGATACCACGGCGCGCCAAGGGGCGCGGTCATAGGGAGCGCGGAGCGCGACCTTGACCGCGAGACTGCGCGTCGTACCGTGCCGCCGGCGGCGAGGGGGAGCGCTGCGCGCCGCCTTTTCGTGCGCGCACTCGGCTGCGCACCCTGACCGCGCAGTATGGCGCGCTCTTTTCCCATCCGATCTGACCCGCGAAGCACCGCTGCGTCCGGTTTTGTTGACTGGCTTGTCCTGTCAACAAAACCGGACAGGATTTCATCCAAGCGCTTCTTCTCTTCACCGCCCTCTGCCCCTGTCTCCTGCCTCTGAAATTATTCTGTGCCCCCCTTCGCCAGACTTGCTGCGGGTTCGTCTGACGTGCGACGCTCATCTGTGCTTCTGTTTTGTTTGGGCTTCGGAGCTTCTGGCTTCGTGAACGGCCGCCTGCTGGACGGGATGGCTGAAGTGCCCGCCAAGGTGTTCGAGGTGACTTTGAAGTCGCCTCACAGGCCCTGAACCGCTCACAACATTGTGGGCAAAACCAACGGACGGTCCAGTCCGAAACCCCGCTGCATAAGGAGACGCAGCGCAAGATGGATCGGCGGAGTTGCTACCGCCGGCACCAGGACAATTCCTGGCGCACATGCCGACAAGTTCGGCGCGCGAGCCTGGCTCGCAGAAAGAGCACACTACTCAACGAGAACGGCGGCGGAACGGATCGGAACGGAATGGAAGGGCAAGGACATGGGAACGAATAGATGGCCGAAGTCGCTGCACGGGCAAGCCGAGGCGCTCCTCGGCGGCATCCGTGCGATTGGCCGCAAGAAAGACAGTGTGGACCGGCGCTTCATCAGGGGCATCGGCACTTGGACCGTATACAGGAAAGATATCCATCGCTTCATTGAGTTTCTGCAGCGCGCCGGGCTGCGCGACCTTCGCCAGGCACAGCGCGTCTCCGGCTTTGTTCGCACGTACATCGCCGGCAGAGGGCAGGCGCTTCGCAAGTCTGACGGTTCGTTTCAGACGTTGGAACGGGAAATATCCGCAATCACGAAGCTCTCTCACGCGCTCGACGTCTACTCGGAGCGCCATGGCGGCGAGTCGGCGGCGGATATCCGCACGGTTCTGTCTGAAGAGAAAGCGCAGTGGCGCACGGAGCTGGCGGCGCGTTCTGGCGGCTACACGACTCGCGCGTATCCCGACCCGGAGGGGCTCTACGCAGCCATTCAGGACGCTGGCCTTCGGCTCCAGGCAAAGCTCATGGGGGAAACCGGCTGCAGGGCGGAAGGCGTCGGCGCTTCGGCACGCGGCAGCAACCCGATCACAGCCACCAACCTGCTCGGCTTGGGCACGGACCCGGTTTCCGGCGCTGCTGCGGGGCGCATTGTGGTCGTTGAAAAGGGGGGCAAGCTCACCGAACACTTCGTGAACCCGACAACGTACCGCGAACTCGAAGAGCATATTGCGGAGCATGGCCAACTCGCCTCGCCGTACCGCACGTTCCTGCGCGCCGTCGAGGCTGCCGCCAGAGCGACGGGGCAGTATGCGCATGGCCGGGGCACACACGGTCTGAAGCACTGCTTCGCACAGTCGCGCATGCACGAAGCCGTTGAGGTCGGCTTGTCGCATGAGGAGGCAAAACAAGCTGTGGCAAACGAGATCGCGCACAATCGTCTCGACAGCGTCGATATCTACATGAGGTAGCAGGTGCCGAAGCTCGCGATACATCCCTCCGGCTTGAACACAGCGAAAGAGCGTGCCCGGGCGTTGCGCTGGCTCGCCGGTCTCGCTGAGTCTGACCGCGAACACATCCTTTTCGACGCCTTCGCCGCATGCGCCACGTCCACGCCGCCGACTCCGTACGTCGCGTTGTTCGACGCGATTCGCCGCTTCGGTTTCGACACGGTCCGCCGACGCGGTTTTCGTGCCGCCGGGCCGGAGCAATTCGAGGATTTTCAGCGCGTGCGCGAGTCCCGTGCCAGGAACTTGCGGGAGGAGCGGCCGTCGCCCAAACGGGACAAAATGCTTCAGCGCTGGGCTCTGGTGCGCGAGCTTCACGGGCAGGGGCTCGGTTTCAGGCTCATCGCCCGCTACTTTTCGAAACAGCTGCGTATTTCCGTCTCCGCGTCATACCTGCGGAAGCTGTGGGGCGAATTAGAGCCCTGTGACGATAACGGCCTGCCGCAACCGTAGCCTGCGCGGTCGCCCTTGATGCCCTCCTTCGCCATTTTCGTCCTTCTGCTCGCGGTTTTTGCGCTGCTGACGCTCTTCGCCGTGGCCTTCATCCTGCGGCGTGCCCTGACGCCTGAATTCCCAGCAATTCACCCTCCCGAACACTATCTCGAAGTCCGTACAGCCCCTCTCACGGCCAAACACCACAGCCCCGTCGGGCATTCTCCGCGAAAACGCTGGCGCCGGACGCCTGGGATGCAGTCTGGCTTGCCGCCGCCAACCACTCTGGCAAGCCGAAGAGGCCTTTCCGCATGCTCCAATGCCTGACGTGCCACTGGCGGCGGCGTAGCATGGGAACGCAAGCTCCTGCGCGTTATTCGTGGTTCGGAGTGACGTAGATGTTTGTGCTTCATCGCCTTGCGACAACACGCTGAAATAGCGTGAAATGAATTTGAGGTGCCTCAAAATTGCCAGGAATGCCAGGCTTCGAGAGCCTCGAATATCAGATCCTCTGGGTCGACTTATTGAGCGAGTTCTGGGAGATCATGATCCCTTTCACCTCAACAGGAGATGCGCCATGGTCAACCCGTCGCCGGCCCGAAGGATTCTGCTCACCCTATCACATGGCATTGTGGTTCCCGCCCTGTCCCGCCGCACCGGCGCGCTCTGCCGGGCGGTCAAAACACGTTGGCTCATGGTCGACATCGACGACCAGGTGCGGCTCGTCGGCTGCCTCGACCGGAAGGGGCGCGTGTTCCGGACAGCCGTGCGAGACAATCTGCGGCTTCAGACGCGCAGCATTGCCAACGCCCGTGACCTGACTCAAGGCGAAGCAATAGTGCGGGCGCTCGATGCGGCCGCCACCCCGAACTTCGACATGACGGCCCATTGGGCGCTGTTCGACTACAGGTCGCTGCGGCTCGCGGACGGCATGGACAACTACAGCGCATGGCCGACGGCGGGCGGCGATGTGGTGGCGCGATTGTCGAGCACGCACGGCATGCTCGTTCCATCCGTCGATCCGCTCAAGCCGCCGTTTCGCGCTGTCGGTTTGCTCTGGGAGAACGGCGACTTCGGGCGGAACTCATGCAGCGCCATCCTTTCGTTCGTGAACTCCGGTGGCGTCATCCTCGCCGCAGCCTATCCCGACGCCCTCGCCGAACGTTTCGTGCGTCGGAACGACGCGGGTTGGGCCGACTGGATGCCGACCGCTCCGGATGAGAAAGCACAGCGGTCCGCGGCACGAATGGAAGCCGCGTTTCCCAAGCGCAAGCACATCGCGCTCACGCTGCAGCATGTCTTGCGATTCATCGACAAAAACCCCGGGAGCGAGGCGCTGTCGCTCAAGCCCGGCCCCGTTCTCGACATCGTCATTTGGAAGAACGGCGTGAGCAGGTCTGGCAAGCGCGTCAGCGCCGAACACATGTTCCTGCGCCCATTTTTCGAGCAGTTCATGGACCCGGCGCCGCCCGAGTAGACTCGGCATTTTCCGGCAGATTTCGTAAGGCTCCGGGGTGGCAGCGCTCCGGGGCCTTTTGTTTGTGGCGTCAGGGCGTCTCTTGCCCTTGACGGCGCCGCAGGAGTGCTCGGAGCCGGCATCGGCTCCAGCCTCATGCACGTCTGGATCCGACTCTTCCATCTGCCCAAGCTGCCAAGTCGCGCGGCCAATGAAAGCCCGTGAAACGGAGGGCTTTCCCGCCGGCGTGCGTGGACCCTGCTTCGTGCAGATCCATTCCCGTTCGACCAGCTCGTATGCCGTGCCGGTCTTCATGACGATTTTGACGCTCTTGTCTGGGCTACACGTGATGGTCTCGACAACGCTGCGCAGTTGCATGGCGATGCGCGCACGGCGCGCGTAGACCGCCTCGTCCGACATGTCGACGTATCCCGGCAGGCCGGTGTCAGGTGACAGCACGGCAGCGTCGGAGCGTCCACGGAATTGCGTCGAGTCTTCCGCTGCCTGGCGCGCCGCCGTGGCTTCGGCACGTGCCTTCATGAGTTCCTCGCGCAACGCGACACGCTTGCGTTTCAGCTCGGCAAGCTGCTGCCCCAGTTCCTCAAGCTCCGCGAGGTCGTCGTCCACGAGCAACGCCACGTGCTTCTGGATTCTGGCATCCGCATGCTCAAGCTGCGCTTCGAGTGAAGCAATGCGGTCTGTGTGCTGTTTGAGGGCGGTGCTGTGAATGCCAACGGCGGCGGCGATGTCCAGATCGTCCATGAGGCCGGAGAGCACGAAGTTCTCAACATACAAGTAGTTGAAGTACCGCCTGTTCGAGCAGCCGTGCCCGGCATGCGCGGAGTTGCACGTGAGATAGTGTGCCCACGGACGGAGTCCACTTTTCCGGGTCTTGTCTTGCGTGGCATTGTGGTAACCCATCGTCCCGCCGCAGACGGAGCACCGGGCGATTTTTTGGAACAGGTTTGCGTACTTTTTGCCTTTTCTGCCCCGCTGGCCTTTCCGGCGGAGAAACGCCATGTCCTGCACCCTTTCGAACAACGCAGGGTCGACGATTTCGGGGTAGTATCCGGCGATGACTTCCTGCCCCTTGCCGCCTTCATCGGTCTTGAACTCCGCGATGTAGTCACCGACAACCGCACGATTACACAGCAGTTTTTCAATGTAACTCCTGTGCCAGACGGGCTTGCGCGTGTTCCAGGCCGGAATCCCTTCCTTGATAAGCGCGTTGGCGATGACGCCGCGGCCGTATCCGTTCACGTACATGTCGAAGATGCGGCGCACGAGCTGCGCGCGCTCATCAAGCACGTGGATTTTGCCGTCGTGGACTTCGAGCCAACGCGGCACCTGGCTCGTCACGATGACGCCATCTTTCGCTTTTTTGCGTTTGGTTTCCCAATTCGCGCGCGATCTGAAGGACTTGTGCTCGCTCTCGCTGTTCGAACGCATCATATCCGCAAGGATGGGGAAAAAGGCTGCGTACGAGGCGAGGTCCAGTATGACGTTTTGCGCTGTGAGTCCGATTTTGACGCCGCGTTGGGTGATGTTGAGCAACAACAGCAGCGCTTCGTTCACACGATTGCGGGTCAGACGGTCAAGGGATTCCGCGACAAGCACTGAGCCCGGCGGCACTTCACCGCTCTCGCATCGCTGCAGGAAGCGGCCGAGTTCGCCTGTCAGGGCGTTGTCGCCGCGAAAAGCCGAGACGCCGATGTCTTGCATCGTTTCGGCGACCGGTAGGCCGTGGGTCTCCACGAACCGCAGGGCGGCGTCGTGCTGCCGCCGTTCGCCGTCGCCCCAGGCTTGCGCTTGCGACGAGAGTCTGATGTAGATATACGCCTGTGACGCCGGTGGGGTGAGGTTTGTATTTTTCATGAGAGCATCCTGCGCCGGCTTTTTCTGATGAGGCCAGGACTTTCAGGGGGGTCAGAGGGGGGCCTGGCGATGCCCAAAGCGACAATTGTCAGAAATTACTGACAAAGTTTGTTTCGCTTTGGGTAAGATATTTCTTTCCCGCTCCCCGCAAGGGGACGAGTCCCCTTGACCCCGTTACGAGCCGGTGGGCGCGGCGGAAGCAGATTCAGGGGGCGAGCCTCTTGACGCCCGGCAGGCGGCCTTGCCTTCCCCGCGTACGCGCGCGTCATCCTGCGCGTTATCCTGCGCGTTATCCCGCGATCATCCCGCGCATCATCCCGCGTGCATCATCCCGCGCACCACCTGCGTCACCTGGTCCGCCGAGGGCTTGTAGAAGGCCTCCTGGGGCGGGCTGAAGGGGACCGGGATGTCCGGCGCGGCAATGCGGCGCACCGGCGCCTTGAGCTCGTCGAAGCAGGTCTCGGCCACGGTGGCGGCGAGTTCCGCGCCGTAGCCGCAGAAACGGGTGGCGTCGTGCAGGGTCAGGAAGCGGCCGGTCTTGCGGACCGAGGCGATGACGCTGGCGGTGTCCAGGGGGACCAGGCTGCGCAGGTCGATGACCTCCAGGGAGATGCCTTCGGCCTGGAGCGCCTCTGCGGCCTGCAGGGCCACGTGCACCGCGCCTCCGTAGGTCGCGAGGGTGGCGTCGCCGCCCTGGCGGGCGATGCGCGCCTGGCCCAGGGGCACGCGGTAGTCGCCTTCGGGCACCTCGCCGTGGATGGTCCAGTACAGGGGCATCTCCTCCACCACCACCACCGGGTCGGGGTCGAAGATGGCGGAGAGCAGCAGGCCCTTGGCGTCGGCGGGGTTGGAGGGATAGGCGATCTTGAGGCCGGGCGCGTGGGCCAGCCAGGCCTCAAGGGAGTGGGAATGCTGGCAGCCTGCGGAGAAGACGCCGGACTTGACGCGCACGGTGAGCGGGAAGCTGGACAGGCCGCCGCTCAGGTAGCGCAGCTTGGCCGCGTGGTTCACGAGCATGTCTGCGGCCAGGGTGATGAAGGGGAAGAACATGACCTCGACCACGGGCTTGAGGCCCATGCAGCTTGCCCCCACGGCCAGGCCGACGATGGCGGCCTCGCTCACCGGGGTGTCGCGCACGCGGCGCGGGCCGAAGCGCTCCAGAAGCCCGAAGGTGGGCAGGTGCGGGTTGACGTGGATGGAGGTGCCGATGCCCTCGCCCGCGAGAAAGATGTCCTCGTCCATTTCCATGGCCAGCGCGAGCGCTTCCGCGACGGCCTGTCCGGTGCTCTTGACGGGCATGGCTCAGCCCTCCCTGAGGATGGGGTTGACGTAGAGGTGGTCGAGGGCCTCCTCGGGAGGCGGGAACGGGCTCGCGTCGGCAAAGGCCACGGCCCGGTCCACGGCCTGGTCGGCGCGCTCGAGCATCCCGGCCATGAACTCGCCGAGCCCGTCGCGGCGCAGGACCTCGGCATGGCGCACGATGGGGTCGCGCCCGGCCCAGCTGGCGAGCTCGTCCTTGTCCACGTACTGCTGCTGGTCGTGCTCGCCGTGGCCGTGCATGCGGTAGGTGCGGCATTCCATGAGCGCCGGGCCCTTGCCGGAGCGGCAGTGTTCCAGGAATCCGCGCGCGGTCTCGTGAACGCCTTCCACGTCATTGCCGTCCGTCATCTCGCCGGGCATGTTGTAGGAGGCGGCGCGGGCCGCGATCTCGCCGATGGGGCAGTGTTCTTTGTGGGCCTGGGCCCCGGCCCAGCAGTTGGATTCGCAGACGAACAGCACGGGCAGCTTCCATACTGCGGCGAGGTTCATGGCCTCGTGCACGCTGCCCTCCGCCGCTGCGCCGTCGCCGAAGAAGACGCAGGTCACGCCCTGCTCCTGGCGGTAGTGCTGGGCAAAGGCCGCGCCCATGGCCAGAAGCGGCCCGGCGCCGACCACGGTGGAGGTCATGAGCACGTTGCGCCCGGGATCGGCCAGGTGCAGGGTGCCGGACTTGCCGTGGTTGAGGCCGCCCTGCCTGCCCATGATCTCGGCCAGGAGCGCGCCCGGGTCCACGCCTCGGGCGAGCAGGTGGCCGTGGCTGCGGTGGTTCGTGACGATGACGTCCCTGGGCGTCAGGGCCCGCACCACTCCGGCGGCCACGGCCTCCTGGCCGTGGCAGGTGATCTGCATGCCGGGCAGCCGACCCTGCTCGTGGGCCATCTGCGTTATGCGATCCTCGAAGGCGCGGATGAGGAGCATGTCCGCGTGCAGTCCGATGCGCTGGTCACGGTCGAGCGGGTCTCGTTGCATGGTGCCTCCTCTGGAAAGCATGTGTGCGTGCAGTGCCGGAAAGAGCCGCCGCAGGTGGAGCTTTCCTTCATTATGGATTTCCAGGCAAAGCGCGTCAAGAAACTTTCCGGCGCAGTGGATTCCTTCTCCTCAAACATCCCGAGCGGGGCAGTAATGGGCGAAGCGCAACGGCAGGAGCCATGCCCCTCCCCGCACGGCGGCGGACACGGGCGAGAAGGCGCGCGCCGTTCGTGGAATCATGAATGCGGAGTTTCCCGCTCATTGCCGATGTCGAGGCAGGGGGCTGCGGGGGTCTGCCCTGGAATCAGCGCAGCCGGGCCAGCACGGCGGCGATGTTCGCAGGCAGGCGCACGGGCTCGCGCCCGGTGTGGTGCGCGATGCGCCCAAAGCTGAAGCCCGCGACGAGCTCCTGCGGGGTGGCGGGGCGCGGGGCGGGCAGCAGGCCCGCGCGCCAGGCCAGGTACCCGGTGATGGCCGGGGCCTGGACGCCCGCCTCGCGCAGGCTGGCCAGGGCAAGCAAGCCGTGGCGCTTGGCCAGGCGCTGGCCGTCCGCGTCAAGCAGCAGGGGCAGGTGGGCGTGCTGCGGGGGCGGCGCGCCGAGAAGCTCGTAGAGCAAGAGCTGGCGCGGGGTGCTGGCCAGGATGTCGTCGCCGCGCACCACCTGGGTGACGTGCATGGCGATGTCGTCGACCACCACGGCCAGCTGGTAGGCGAAGACCCCGTCGGAGCGGCGCAGGGCGAAGTCGCCGCCGCAGTCGGCCAGGGTCATGCGCTGCGGCCCGGCCACAAGGTCGTCGAAGGCCAGGGCGCGCTCCCCGCAGCGCAGGCGCAGGGCCGGGCGGCGGCCCTGGCGCAGCAGCTCCCGGCGCTGGTCCGCGCCCAGGTTCCGGCAGGTGCCGGGGTAGGCGGGCGAGCCGTCATCGACCAGCGGGGCGTGGGGCGCGCTGGCCAGGGAGCGCAGCTCCTTGCGCGTGCAGAAGCAGGGATAGACCTGCCCGGCCAGGGTAAGCCGCTCCAGGGCGGCGGCGTAGGCGTCCAGCCGCGCGCTCTGCTCGTATGGTCCGTGCGCTCCGCCCACGTCTGGCCCCTCATCCCAGTCCAGGCCCAGCCAGCGCAGGTCGCGCACGATCTCTTCGGCGAAGTCGGGGCGCGAGCGTTCGGGGTCGATGTCCTCCAGGCGCAACACCACCTGCCCGCCCGCCGGTCCGCCCGCCGGTCCGCCAGATGACCGGGCGGCCAGCCAGGCCAGCAGAAACGCCCAGGCGTTGCCCAGGTGCATGCGTCCGGTGGGGCTGGGGGCCAGGCGGCCGCGAACGTTGTACGGTGAATGGGCCGGAATGCTGGCCGGAGTGCTGGCCGGAGAACGGGCCGGGGAGCCGGACAGGCTGCGCGCCCCGGCGGCGGCCTGTGGGGGCTGTGACTGGTCGGACGGTGGCTGGGCGGCCTGTGGCTGGGCGGACTGCGACGGGACGGATTCCTGCTGAGCGGATTCCGGTGGGACGGAGGCGGAAGGGGTGGTCTGTTCGGCGGGGCGGTGCATGGCTCTGGGCATCATCATCCGGCGCGAAAGTCAAGGGCGCGTGCGCGCAGCCAGCGCCGGAAGGGGGGGCAGGAGCGCCATGCTCCGGCTGACAGGGTCTGGCCGAAAGCGCCCGGCCTGCACAATCTGGCCGCCATAATCGGGCCGACGGGGTGTGGCTGAAACACTCGGGTAGGCCGCCCAGGCCGCGCCGGTTGCGGCCCTGGCGGGTTCAGCGCAGGGCGTGCTTCATCACATAGGCCAGCTCGAAGATGTCCTCGCCCACGCGCAGGGTTTCGGCTATGCCGCGCGAGTAGATGAAGTCCGCGCCGCGCATGTTCACGAAGATGTCCAGGTCCTGCAGAAAGCGCAGGGCAACGGCCTCGGCCTGGGTGCCGGTCTGGCCCATGTGGCCCCTGGCGTGTTCGGCCACGGCTTCCTCGATGCGCTTGCGCAACGCCGGTTGCTTGTCCTGGCGCAGCATGCCCACCATCTTGGCCAAAAGCGCTTCGCACTGTTCCATGTCGTTCTCCGCTTGGGGCGGCGGGCATGGCCTGTGGGCCATGCCCGCCTGGTGAGAGGGGGGGCTTACCCGCCGTGGGCGGTGGGGAAGAAGGTCACGCTGATCCAGTAGAGCAGCACCAGGGACACGACGCCGATGCTCAGGCTCCACTTGATGAACTTGAGTTCAATGGGCAGAAGTGGCTCATACTCCATCTTCTGCATTTCTTCGGCAATCTTGTGTTCGTCAAGTTCCATTGTCTTGCTCCTTTGTAGTGCGGGGCGTTGCGGCAGGCGCTAGACGACCGGCGGCTTCACGCCATGGAAGAACAGCCAGGAGATGAACAGGCCGATCCAGATGATGAAGCCGAACAGGCAGACGATGTACACCGCAGCCAGCTTGCCGATGCCCTCGGCCCAGAGCTTCTTGAAGTTCGAGACCACGCCGATGGTGAAGAAGGTCAAAACGAAGAAGATGCCCCGGAAGATGCCCGTGCCCGCGATGGTGGCCTTGCCGAGCTTGAGCAGGTCCGGGCCGGTGGCGCACAGGGCCAGCATGACCAGGAAGGTGATGACATAGCCCAGGACGAAGCGCGGGAAGCGGTCCAGCACGGCGCTGAACTTCATGCGCTCGCCGGGCTTGCAGTCGATGAACGTGCACCACACCATGGCCAGAACGAACGACCAGATGCCGATGAACACGTCGATGAAGATCTTGACCGTGGTGGCGGCCATGGTGACCCAGCCGGACTGGTACTGCACGCCCGTGTCGGCAAAGACCTTGGCGCGGATCAGCGCGTCGGCGATGGCGCCGGAGGCGATGGCTCCGCCGTCGGACTTCACGGCCAGGCCCATCCAGGCGCCTGCCACCATGGGCTCGCCGGAAAGCCACCACTGCGCGGCAAAGGGCAGGATGAGCATCTCGATGCAGGTGAACACGACCACCAGCGAGGAGACCATGATGGGCACGATGGGCCGGGCGCGGATGGCGCCGCCCGTGGCGATGGCGGCGGAAACGCCGCAGATGGAGATGCCCGAGGCCAGCGGAGCCGACCACTCGCGGCTGAACTTGAAGTGCTTGCGGGCCACGTAGTAGACCAGGGCCCAATAGATCAGGTAGGCCTCGACGATGGCGCACAGGCCTCGGAAGATGACCGAGGAGGCCAGGCCCAGGGCGTCGACGGCCTTGACGCCGAGCTCCGCGCCCAGGATGACGATGGCGATCTTGATGTACATTTCAGGCCGCAGGGCTTCCTTCAGCTCCTCGGCGAAGCCGGGGGTGAAGTTGCCGACGAAGATGCCCGCCAGCAGGGCGATGATGAAGCCCGCCTCGCCGGTGAGGCCCATGGACCAGGTCAGGCCGAACTTGGCCATGGTGTCCGGGGTGGCGGCGATCACGGCGTAGCTGCCGGCGGCCCAGCAGGCGAAGCTGATGAAGAACACCGCAGTGAAGGACTTGATGAACCGGGGCACGTCTGCACCCAGGAACTTCACGCCCACGCTCAAAAACGCGGTGATGAACAGGTAGGTCAGCAGCAGCGCCGCGTAGCCGGGCAGTTCCTTGTACGACCCGGTGGCGGGGCTGAGGATTTTCCCGACGCTGGTCCAGACGTTCGTCTTGACGCTCCAGCCCAGGGCGTCCACCCCAGCATAGTTCAGCATTCCGAGCAGAAAGAGGATAAGCCCCATGATGAGCGCAAGCTTGTCCTCTGTCAGCCACCTTTTTTCCGCCATGTCAACCTCCTCCACGCATGTCCCGGGGCAACGAAATGTTTGTGGCGGCCACCTTTGGCTCGCCGCACCCCTTGCTTTCCAATCTCTGCGGGCCAGTCAACAGCGCCCGCCCAGTCTCGAAACCCTGCCCTCCCCAAAGCGGTGATGCTTTGCAAGGGCGGTGTCTCCTGTGAGCAAGGATGGTGCCAGGAGGCGCGAGAAAATTAACAGGCTGTATTTACACGTGTAGTTGTGGCCAGGGTGTGCCCCGCCTGCAAACTTGCGGCAGCACCTTGCGGCCACGCGGACGCATGGGTGCAAACTGCTGTTGCCAGGGGCCGGGCCGCCGCGTATGCTGCCTGCAAAAGGGGAGGCGCCCATGCACCGGCTCGTGCCGCGCACCTTGCAGAGCAAGTTTCTGTCCGGCCTGGTCCTGCTCATGGCCGGGCTGGTCGGCTTCTTCTCCGTGGCCCTGAACATCCACCTGGAGCGGCTCATGGAGGGCGAGGCCCGGGAAAAGGCCTCCCTGGTCCTGGCCCAGGTGGAGGCCATGCAGCACTACGTGCGCTCCTCGCTTCGGCCCACCATGTACCGCGTCCTGCCCGGCGACCAGTTCATCCTGGAGGCCATGAGCACCTCCTACGTCACCCGCGCGGTCATGAGCGACGCGAACCTCTCCCACGAGGGCTTTGTCTACCGCCGCGTGGGCGTGGGCGCGCGCAACCCGGACTACGAGGCCAACGACATGGAGCGCGCCTTCATCGCCCGCTTCGAGGCCGATCCGGCCCTGACGCGCCTGGATCAGTTCACCGAGGTGGACGGCGAGCGCAACTTCATCACCGTGTGCGCCCAGCGCTACGAGGAAGCCTGCATGCACTGCCACGGCGACCCGGCCGTGGCCCCGCGCGAGCTCATCGCCCGCTACGGGGCCGAGCGCGGCTTTGGCCGCAAGGTGGGCGACCTGGCGGGCATCGACCTGGTGCGCCTCAAGGTTCAGCGCAACGTGGGCGGCATCCGCGAGGCCACGATCTCCTTCGCCCTTCTCTTCGCCTCGGGCATTCTGGTGCTGTTTCTGGTCATCCAGGGTTTTTTCCACCGTCTGGTGGTGCAGAGCCTGCGCCGGGTGACCGGGGTCATGCAGCGTCTGTTCCCGGACGAGGCGCCCAAGCAGGCCGTGCAGGACGCCCTGCGGACCCCGGCCCGCGACGACGAGCTTGAGGGCATCCTGCACGGGTTCGAGGCCTTTGCCGAGCACCTGCGCCAGGCCCGCATGGACCTCAAGGAATACGCCGCCACCCTGGAGGACAAGGTGGCCGAGCGCACGGTGGACCTGACCCGCCTGGCCGACGAGCGCCGGGCCGACGTGGCCCTGTTCGTCTCGCTCTTGAACAGCCTGAACGAGAGCCACGACAAGCAGGAGCTGTTGCGCTCCGCGCTCAAGCTCATCGCCGTGCGCTTCGGCGCGGCGCGCGCGGCCTATATCTGCCTACTGGCCTCCTCGGACTTTGCCGCCTGGCCCGACCCGGCGGCCGCCCCGGACCTGCCGCCGGACTGGCACAGCCTGGTGTCCGGCGGGGAGCCGCGCCTCACGGCCCGGGCCTGGCACATCCCGGTGCAGACCACGGGCACCAGCCGGGGCCTGTTGTGCCTGTACTGGGACGAGGCCCAGGAGAGCAGCGGGCGGCTGACCGACCTGGCCAGGGCCATCGGCCAGCAGCTGGGCATCGCCATGGAGAATCTGGAGGCCCTGGACGGGCTGCTGCGGCAGAACGCCATGCTCTCCTCCATCTTTGAGGGCATCGCCGACCCGCTCCTGCTGCTGGACTCCGGGGGCTCGGTGCTCCTGGCCAACACCACGGCCGTGGCCCTGGCCGAAAGCCTGGGCGGGCAGGGCTTCGAGCCCTTGCTGGAGCGCCTGGCCGCCGCCACCGCAGACACGGGCTGCGGCGAGTTCGAGCTGCCCGACGGGCGCATCTTCGCGGCCCACCTCTACCGGCTTGAGGAGGCTGGCGGCGGCCGCCACGTGGCCTCCCTGCGCGAGATCACCCTGGAGCGGCGCATGGAGGGCCAGATGCTCAGAAACGAGCGCATCGTGGCCGTGGGCCAGCTGGCCGCTGGCCTGGCGCACGAGATCAACAACCCGCTGGGCGTCATCCGCTGCTACGCCGAGCTGCTCTCCGCCTCGCAGCAGGAGGCCCAGGCCCAGTCCGACCTCGCGGTGATCATGCGCCATACCGAGCAGGCCCGGCGCGTGGTGCGCGACCTGCTCGACTTCGCCCGGCCCAGGCCCGCCTCGGCCGGGCCCGGCGACCTGGCCGCCGTGGCCGCCACCACGCTGGACATCCTGCGGCCCAGGTCCAGAACCCGGCGCACCGGCCTGACCCTCGACGTGGACCCGGACCTGCCGCCGGTGCGCGCCGGGGCCGACGCCCTGGAGCACATCCTGACCAACCTGGTGATGAACGCCCTGGACGCCGTGGACGACCTGGAGGCCAAAACCGGCCAGGCGGGCGCGGTGCGCGTGGAGATCCGCCGCGAGGGTGCGGACGCGGTCATCACCGTGGCCGACAACGGACCGGGCATCGTGCCCGAACACCTGAACCGCGTCTTCGACCCCTTCTTCACCACCAAGGACGTGGGCAAGGGCACGGGCCTGGGCCTGTCCGTGGTGTTCGGGCTGGCGCGGGAGCTGGGCGGCGGCATCGAGGTGGAGAACGGCGCAAGCGGCGGCGCGGTGTTCCGCGTGCGCCTGCCCCTGGCGGCGGAGGGGGACTAGATGGCCCAGCGCATCCTGCTCGTGGACGACGAGCCCGACTTCACCCAGGGCCTGGCCCGGCTCATCGCCGCAGGCTTTGCCGAGGTCGACATCGTCCTGGCCGGGAGCGGGGCCGAGGCCCTGGAGCTTTTGGCCTCGGGCCGGGTGGACCTGATGCTGACAGACCTGCGCATGCCCGGCCTGGACGGCCAGGAGCTGCTGCGCAAGGCGCTGGAGCTGGCGCCCGGCCTCACCGTGGTCCTGCTCACCGGCCACGGCAGCGTGGAGTCCGCCGTGGCCGCGCTCAAGGCCGGGGCCTATGACTTTTTGACCAAGCCCGTGGACCGCGAGGAGCTGTTCCGCGCCGTGCAAAAGGGCCTGGAGCGCGGACGGCTGCTGGACGAGAACAGCGCCTTGCGCGAGCTGGCCCGCCGGTCCGAGGGCGGCCGCAGCCTGGTGGGCCAGGCCCCGTCCATGCGCCAGCTCAAGGAGTCCATCGCCGCCGTGGCCGCCTCGGACTACACCGTGCTCATCCGGGGCGAGTCCGGCACGGGCAAGGAGCTGGTGGCCGGCGGCATCCACCGGCTGAGCAGCCGCGCGGCCAAGCCCTTTGTCACCGTGAACTGCCCGGCCATCCCGGAGCACCTGCTGGAGAGCGAGCTCTTCGGCCACGTCAAGGGCGCCTTCACCGGGGCGGAAAAAAGCCGCCGGGGCCTGTTCGAGGCGGCCAGCGGCGGCAGCATCCTGCTCGACGAGATAGGCGACATCCCCATGCCCGTGCAGACCAAGCTGTTGCGCGTGCTCCAGGAGCACGAGGTGCGGCCCGTGGGCTCAAACGACACGATCACGGTCGACGTGCGCATCCTGGCCACCACCAACCAGGGCCTGGAGACGCGCATCGCCACGGGCCAGTTCCGGGAGGACCTGTTCTACCGCCTGAATGTGCTCACCGTGACCACCCCGCCCCTGCGCGAACGGCGCGAGGACATCCCGCTCCTGGCCGCGTTCTTCCTGGGCCAGACCTGCCGCGAGATGAGCCTTTCGCCCAAGGTGCTGGGGCCCGAGGCCGTGGCCTGCCTGTGCGAGCGGCCCTGGCCGGGCAACGTGCGCGAGCTGCAGAACTTCGTGCGCCGTCTGGCCGTGTTCTGCCCGGGCAAAAGGGTGGAAATGGCCCACCTGCGCCAGGCCGAGGGCGGCTTGCCGGGCCAGCCCGGCCAGACAGGCCAGACCGGACAGACCGGACAGACAGGCGGCTGCGGCCCCGGCCCGGACCAGCCCCTGGCCCCGTACAAGGAGGCCAAAGCCCACGTGCTCGACAGCTTCACCCGGCGCTACGTGGAGCAGATCCTGGAGACCACCGGCGGCAACATCTCCGAGGCCGCGCGCATCTCCGGCATCGAGCGCGTGAGCCTGCAGAAGATCATCAAGCGCATGGGCGCGAAACCGGCGGGAAACGGCGGCTCGCAGTAACGGCGCGCGGGGGGAGGGCGCAGCGCCGCTGCTTCGGCCCCTGGTGACAGCGCACCGCGCATGGGCTATAGGCCCCGCAGATGAACGCCGAATCCCGCCACATCGCCCGCCGCGCAGCCACGGTTGGCGGGGCCACCCTGGTCTCGCGCATCCTTGGTTTCATTCGCGACCTGATCACCGCCTTCACCCTGGGCGCGGGGCTCTTCGCCGACGCCTTCTTCGTGGCCTTCCGCATCCCGAACCTGTTGCGCAGCCTGTTTGCCGAGGGTTCGCTGACCCTGGCCTTCATCCCGGCGTTCTCCCGCGTGCGGGCCGAGGAAGGCGAGGAGCGCGCCCGGGAGATGGCCCGCGCCGTGCTGGCTTGGCTGGTGTCGATCCTGGCCGGGATCACGCTGCTGGCCATGGTCTTCGCCCCGCAGCTCACCGCGCTCATCGCGCCCGGGTTCGAACGCAACCCGGAGCTTTTGGCCACCACGGCCAGCCTGTTGCGCATCTGCTTCCCGTACATCATCTTCATCTCCGGCGTGGGCCTGTGCATGGGCATTTTAAACGCCCTGGACCACTTCTTCGCCCCGGCCATGGCCCCGTGCATCCTGAACATCGGGTTCATCACCTTTGCGCTCATCGGCTGGCGTCTCAATCTCAATGTGGCCTACTGCCTGGCCTGGGGCGTGCTGGCCTCGGGCCTTGGGCAGTGGCTGTTCCAGCAGCCGTACCTGGCGCGCATGGGGTTTTCCTGGCGCGGGCCCTGGCGCTGGTTCGACCCGGCGGTGCTGCGCATGGGCAGGCTGATGCTGCCCTCGGTCTTCGGCAGCGCCGTGTACCAGGTCAACCTGCTTCTGGGCACGCTGTTGGCCTCGTTTCTGCCCACGGGCAGCATCTCGTATCTGTATTACGCCGACCGGCTGGTGCAGTTCCCGGTGGGCGTGTTCGGCCTGGCCGTGAGCACGGCGGCCCTGCCCAGCCTCTCGCGCCTGTGCGCGGAGGGCAAGATCGACGAGTTCATGTCCGTCATCCGTTCGTCCCTGCGCCTGTCCTTGACCATCAGCCTGCCGGCCATGGCGGGCCTCATCGCCCTGTCCACGCCGCTCATCACGCTGTTGTTCGGGCGCGGGGCCTTCGGACCGGGCGCCATTCAGTCCACCTCCGCAGCGCTCATGGCCTATGGCCTGGGCCTGCCCGCCATCGCCCTGGTGCGGCCCCTGGTGGGGGCCTTCTACGCCCTGGAGGACACGCGCACCCCGGTCTTTGTGGCCACCCTGTGCGTGGCGGTGAACATCCTGCTCGGCTGGGCGCTGATGCACACCCTGGCGCACGTGGGCCTGGCCTTGGCTGTGTCCGTGGCCAGCGCGCTGAACGTGGCGCTTTTGTCCTGCCTCTTGCGCCGCCGCCTGGGGGCCTGGCCCATGCGCCTGTCCACCTGGCTCAAGTGCGGCGCGCCCAGCCTGGTCATCGGGCTATTGGCCTACGCCACCTCGGGCACGCGCCTGGTCTGGGCGCTGCTGATCCCCGTGTGGGCCGCGCTGTACTTCTTCTTGGCCCGGGCCCTGGGGCTGGACGAGGCGCGCCTGCTTGTCGACGCCTTGGCCCGCCGCCTGCGCCGCCGCACAAAGTAGGAGAATTTCTCGTCCGCTGCGCAGACCTTCCTTGTCAAACCCCACTCTTCTGCATAGTATTTAACTTTCGAAGTATTGATTTTCATCGCCACCAGCCGGGGGGCGAAGGTGCATGGGAGCGGGCGCGGATCCTGGTGAGCGGTGTTTTTGGCTTTTCGCCCCACGCCGCCAGGCGGCCCAGCCGTTGGAACTCCAAGCCCTGCAGGGCAGGACAGGGTTTGCGGGGGGGGCCGCACCCTGGGAGTCTTCATCCATGGCTTCCCGCCTGTCGAAAAGTGATTGGGAGCGTGGTCAGGAGCGTGGGCAGGAACTTTGGGGGGAGGTGCTGCGGTGATGTGTGCTGGAAGCTCAAAACTGCGCAAAGTGCTGGCCTGTTTCCTGATGGTGTGCGCCCTGGCGCTTCTGGCGGTCTGCTCCAGGGGGCAGAACGCCGACGAGGAGTTCCGCATCGGTCTTTTGCTGCCGCTGAGCAGCACGCCCGCCCTGTCCGTCTCGCAGCGCGCGGCCATGTCGCTGGTGGCGCGCGTCAACGCCGGGGGCGGCGTGGCCGTGGGCGGCAGGCGGCTTCGGGTCCGGCTGCTGGTGGAGGACACGGGCAGCCAGGTGGAGCGCGTCATGGCCGCCGCCGCCCGGCTCATCAGCCAGGAGCGGGTCGCGGCCCTGGTGGGGCCGTACTTCAGCCGCGACGCGCTGCCCGTGGCGGGCGTGGCGGAGCAGAGCCAAGTGCCCCTGGTCAGCCCCTCGGCCAGCAATCCCCTGTTGACAAAGGACCGCAACTACGTATTCAGGGTCTGCATGGTGGATACGGTGCAGGGGCGGATCATGGCCCGCTTTGCGCGGGAGGATCTGGGCCTGCGCCGTGCTGCGGTGTTGTACGACGAGGCCGATGCCTACCCCAGCGGGCTGGCGCGCCTGTTCTGCGAGGCCTTTGAGCGCCTGGGCGGCCAGGTGACGGCGCGGGAGAGCTACACCACCGGGGCTGCGGACTTTGCGGCCCAGCTTGCGCGCATCCGGGCCTCGGGCGCGCAGGTCCTGTTCTTGCCCAATTTTTCCAAAGACGTGGTGCGGCAGATGACCCAGGCCAGAACGGTCGGCTTCAGCGGCGGATTTCTCGGCGGCGACTCCTGGGGCACGGACTCGGCCCTGCGCGACCTCGCCGAGGCCGAGGGCGCGTTCTTCAGCTCGGATTACGCAGAGGAGTCCCTGAGCGGGCAGAACCGCGTGGATGCGGAGCGCTACCGCAAAGAGCTGGGCGTGCCCCTGGACAAGAACGCGGCCCTGACCCTGGACGCCCTGGGCGTGCTCCTGGCCGCAGCCAGCGCCGTGGGCAGCGTGGACCCGGTGTCGCTGCGCGCAGGCATCGCCTCCCTGCGCGGATACGAGGGCTTTACCGGGCGCTTGTCGTTCGGGCACGGGGGCGACGCGGTGCGCAGCGCCCACATCCTGGTCATCGAGGCTGGGCAGGCCCGCTGCCGCAAGCAGCTGGGACCGGCGCAATGATGTGCAGGAGCAAGTGCGCATGAACCGTTTCATCCAGAAAAGCCTCGTGGCCCGGCTGGTGAGCACCTCTCTGGTGTTCTCGCTGCTTGGCGTGGCGGGCATGGGCGCGGCCAGCTACCTGGTCGGCCGGGCTTTTCTGCGCCAGGCGGCGGTGGACCGCCTGGAGTCGGCCAGCCGCCAGAAGGAGACCGACCTGGGCCTGTGGGTGGAGGAGCGCCTGCGCGACCTGAAGTTCGTGGCCGCCATGTCGGCCCGCGAGCTCTCGGAGAACCCCAGTCTGGTGGAGCGCGACCCGGAGCGGCTGCTCAACCCCCTGCGCGAATACATCGACGCCCAGCCGGACGTGCGCGAGGTGCTCCTGCTGGCGCCCACGGGCGGACGCGTGCTGCTCTCCACAGACCACTCCCACGTGGGCGGCTACCGGGCCAGCTACAATTTCTACACCCAGGGCCGCCAGGGCCCCACGGTGCAGAGCGTGTACCTCTCGCCGGAATCCCTGCGGCCCATCCTGACCGTGAGCATGCCCGTGAAGGACGCCTCGGGCAAGCTTCTGGGCGTGCTGGCCGTGCATCTGGGGCTGGAGCGCATCGACCAGATCATCCGCTCCCGCGCGGGCCTGGGCGAAACCGGGGAGACCTTTCTGGTGGACTCCTCGAACATCCTGGTGGCCTCCGGCCGCAAGGGCTTTGCGGTCATGGGCCGCCAGGCCTTCACCGAGGGCATCCAGCGCGCCCTGGCCGGAGGCAGCGGCCAGGGCCTGTACCTGAACGACGCCGGGGCGCCGGTGGTGGGCGTGTTTCGCTGGCTGGGCTCATACCAGATGGCTCTTTTGGCCGAGATGTCCCAGGCCGAGGCCTTTGCCTCGGCCGGGCAGCTGGCCCTGGTCAGCGTGCTGGTGGGGTTGGCCATGGCCGCTCTGCTGGGCCTGGGCGTGTTTGTGCTGTCCCGGCGCGTGGCCCGGCCCATCCTGGCCGTGACCAGGGCGGCCATGGCCGTGGCCGGGGGCGACCTGTCCGTGCGCGCCGAGGTCATGACCAAGGACGAGCTGGGCAACCTGGCCAAGGCCTTCAACGCCATGACCTCCGACCTCTCCGGCCTGTACTCGCGCCTGGAGATGGAGGGCCGCGAGCGCGGGGCCATCCTGCAAAGCTCCTTTGACGGCATCGCCCTGGCGGACAAAAACGGCACCCTGATCTACGACAATCCCGGCATGCAGCGCCTGTTCGGCTACTCCGTGCGCGAGGTGCCCTCCCTGGCGGCCCTGGCCGACCGCATCTTCGCCTCCCCGGAGGACCGCCAGAGCTTTGTGGTCAACCTCATGAGCGACATGTTGCAGGAGAACCCGCCCGAGCGCGTGTTCCCATTCCAGCACCGCGACGGCGGGCAGTGCTGGTGCCGCATGCGGGTCTCGCGCATGCCCGGCGGCAACGTGGTGATCAACGCCCAGGATGTCAGCGCGCTCAAGGCCAGCGAGGAGCGCGTGCGGCACATGGCCCTGCACGACGCGCTGACCGGCCTGCCCAACCGCCAGCTCTTTTCCGACAGGCTGGAGCAGGCCCTGCGCCGCGCCCGGCGCAACAACGCCGGCGTGGGCCTGTTGTACGTGGACCTGGACCGCTTCAAGGCGCTGAACGACACCTTTGGCCACGCCCACGGCGACCGCGTGCTGGTGGAGACGGCGCTCCGGCTCAAGGCCTGCGTGCGCGAGTCCGACACCGTGGTCCGCCTGGGCGGCGACGAGTTCGTCATCGTCCTGCCGGACCTGGCCGGGTCCAAGGACGCCCAGGCCGTGGGCGAGAAGGTGCTGGAGGCGCTGTTTGATCCGGAGGTGGCGGAGGGGCGGATGTTCCTGGGCGCCTCGGTGGGGCTGGCCTGCTACCCGGAGCACGGCGACGACCAGGACAGCCTGCTGGCCCGGGCCGACGCGGCCATGTACTCGGCCAAGCGCGCCGGGGGCAACGCCCTGCGCGTGGCCGGAACACTCCCTACGGTCTGACCGGCGGCTTCTGTTTGTCGATGAAGGCGCGCAGCACGTCCACCTCCACGGGGTGCGAGAACAGAAACCCCTGCCCGTTTTGGCAATCCAGCACCTTGAGCATGGCCCACTGCTCGCGCAGCTCGATGCCCTCGGCCACCACGTCCAGGTTCAGGCTGTGGGCCAGGGAGATGACCGAGCGCACGATCTTGCGTTGTCCCGCGCTTGAGTCCATGCGGCCCACGAAGCTCTTGTCGACCTTGATGGTGTCGATGGGGAAGTTTTGCAGTGAGGACAGGGACGAGTAGCCCGTGCCGAAGTCGTCGATGCTGATCCGGACACCCAGGGCGCGGATGATGTGCAGGCGCTGGGCCGTGAGCGCCGGGTCCTCCATGGCCACGGTCTCGGTGATCTCCAGCTTGAGCCGCGTGGCGTCCATGCCCGTCTCGCGCAGCACCACGGCCACGGTTTCAGAAATGTCGTGCTGGGCCAGCTGCCGGGCGGAGATGTTCACGCTCATGGACAGCTTGTCCAGCTCCGGGTGCTCGGCCAGGAGGGCCACCATGTCCGTGCAGGCCTGGCGTAGCACCCACTCGCCCAGGGGCACGATGAAGTCCGTAGCCTCGGCCACGGGCAGGAACTCGTCGGGCTGCATGAGACCGTGCCGCGGATGCTTCCAGCGCAGCAGTGCCTCCAGACTGGTGAGCCGTTTCGTCTCCAGGCAGACGATGGGCTGATAGACCAGGAAGAACTCACCGTGTCTCAGGCCCGATGTGAGGTCGATCTCGATCTCCATGAGCCGGGAGCTCTCCTCGAACATGCGGGTGTGGAAGACCTTGTAGCGGTGGTGGTGGTTGGCCTTGGCGCGCCGAAGCGCGATGTTGGCGTTGCGCAGGAGCTCCTCGGGCTTTTCGCCAGGCATGTGGCTGGTCACGATGCCCGCGCTGGCCGTGATCGTGACCTCGTGGCCGCGCAAGGCGAAGGGGGCGGACATGATGGTCTGGATGTGCTTGATGTGCTTGATGACCTCGCGCGGGGACTTGTTCTGGAAGATGAGGGCGAAGCCGTCCCCGGAGATGCGGGCGGCAGAGTCGGGCTGGACGATGGTGGAGGCGATGCGCTCGGCGGCCATGCGGATGATGTCGTCGCCATAGGCCGGGCCCAGGGTGTCGTTGACCTTCTTCAGCCTGTCGATGTCCACCACGGCCACGGTGAAGTGGCCGCCGTTGTGCTTGCGTTCCAGCTGGCGCTCCAGGTGCTCCATGCACCAGGCGCGGTTGTAGAGCCCGGTGATGGGGTCCTTGAGGCGCGAGGAGCTGAGTTCCAGGTCCAGGGCCTTGCGACGGCTGATGTCGCGCAGGGTGGCGCGCAGGAACGACGGGCCTTCGGCCGAGGCCACTCGCCGGGCGTGGCAGACCACCCAGCGGCTCAGGCCGTCCTCGACGACGATGCGCAGTTCCAGACACCTGTGCTCGTTCAGCGGTCCGTTGCGCAGCCCGGCGAGGAAGGCCTCCATTTCGTGCCTGCTGGTGGCGTGCGCCAAGCGCGGCAGGACATCGGTCTGGCCGAGGAAATGGTCCGGGCCAAAGCCCGTCAGCGCTAGGCAGGACGGCGAGCAATACTCCGTCCGTCCGGACAGATCCTCTAGAAGTTCCCAATGGTGGGAGGTTTCGGCGATGAGTTCATAGAATGGGGGCATTGGCGTCCCTCGAGGCAGTATTTGAAATTACTATGCATGGCAGCCAGTTCCAGCGCCAATGCCTATGCGAAAATTGCAATCGCGTCCGTTTCCGTCCGCAAGTTACGTATACTTATTTTTGCGGCGCCCGCGCCGATGCGGAGCCCGGCTTTACAGTCTCGGCGGACCGGGCTAGAGTTCTGCCCCATGATGGACGACGCCCTTCCACTGCGCCATCGGGGCCGCGCCCCGCGCCTGCTCCTCTTGACCAGCGCCTATTTCCTGTTGGGCGAGCTCAAGGCCGCCTGCCAGCGCCTGGACGTGCCGCACCTGCTGCTCGACTTCGCCGCGCGCAGCGTGGACCGCGAGCTGTTCATCAGCACCATCCGCCAGACCGTGGACGACTTCAAACCCGACGCCATCGTCACCGTGAACCACCTGGGCGTGGACCACGAGGGCGTGCTCTACGCCCTGGCCGGGGAGCTACGCTTGCCGCTGGTGTCCTGGTTTGTGGACAACCCGGAGTTCATCCTGCCGCTGTACCCCAAGCCCGACCCGCAGAACACGCTTATCCTGACCTGGGACGCGGACAGCCTGGAGGCCGTGCGCGGCTACGGCTTCACCAATGTCTTCTGGCTGCCGCTGGGCGCGGACCCGCAGCGCTTTCGCCCCGGACGGGAGGGGCGGCCCGAGTGGCGCTCCCGCGTGTCCTTTGTGGGCAACTCCATGGTCGGCAAGACCGCCAGCAGGCTCAAGGTGGCTGCGCCCGGACCGGGACTGCTGGCGGCCTTTGTGGACCTGGCCCGGGCCTTTGGCCAGTCGGGCGAGCGCTCGGCCCTGGCCTTTGTTGCGGCGCAGAGACCGGACCTCGCACCGGAGCTCGCCGCGTTGCCCCTGCTCAGGCGCATCGCCTTCGCCACGGCCCTGGTCTGGCACTCCACTCTGGAGTACCGCCTTTCCTGCGTGGCCCAGACCCTGCCCTTTGGCCCGCTCATCGCCGGGGACCCTGGCTGGGGCCAGCTCCTGGCCGGGGTGACGGGCCACAGGCTGCACAAGGAGCTGAACTATTACGACGACCTGCCCGGCTTTTACGCGGCCAGCGAGGTCAACTTCAACTGCACCAGCCTGCAGATGAAGGGCGCGGTGAACCAGCGCGTGTTCGACGTGCCCGCTGCCGGGGCCTTTCTGCTCACCGACCACCGCAGGCAGATCGAGCGGTTGTTCGAGCCGGATGTGGAGATAGCGTTGTACCGCGACCCGGAGGAGATTCCGGCCCTGGTGGAGCGCTTCCTGGCCGATCCTTTGGGCCGGGAGCGCGTGGTCCGGGCCGGGCGGGCGCGGGTGCTGGCCGAGCACACCTACGAGCACCGCCTGAGCGCGCTCATGGCGGCCATCCAGCAGTGCTTTCCGGGCCGGGCGCGCTGATGGGCGTGTCCAGCGGGCCGGTGCTGGTGCTGCAGATGCAGCGCATGGGCGACCTGGTGCTCTCCTTTCCGCTGCTCTTGTGGCTGGGGCGCTGCTACCCCGGCCGCCAACTGCACGTGGTGGCCGAGGAAGGCTTCTTCACCCCACTCTTGCCCGTGAGCCCCCCTGCGGCGTACATCTCCTGGGCCGAGGCGGCCAGCGGCGCGCTCCACGGCCAGGACTACCGCCTGGTGGTAAATTTAAGCATCCGCGAGGACGCGGCCCGGTTGGCCGGGCAGCTCACTGCGGACATCAAGGTCGGCCCGGTGCGCGGGCCGGACGGCGCGCTGCGGGTGCGCGGGGCCTGGCAGCTCTACCGCGCCAGCCTGGTGCGCAACAACCGGCACAACCGCTTCCACTGGGCCGACCTGAACGCCCTGGACATCGTGCCCTTTTCGGCCACGCAGAACACCCACTTCGCCCCCCCGCGCGAGCCCAAGGGCCAGGAGGCCAGGAGCGTCGGGGTGTTCGTGGGCGCCAGCGAGCCGGGCAAGCGTCCGGACGCGGCCTTCTACGCCGGGCTGCTGCGCGAGCTGCTGGACCGGGGGCTTTTGCCCGTGCTGCTGGGCGGCCCGGACGACATCCCCGTGGCCCAGGCCATCCGCGCCCTGTTCGACCACCCGGCCCTGGACCTGGTGGGCAGGCTCAGCCTGGCCGAGCTGGTGTCCGCTGGCAGCACCCTGGGGCTCTTCATAACGCCGGACACCGGGCCCATGCACGTGGCCGCCTGGACCGGGCTCAAGACCCTGAACCTTTCCGTGGGCAACGTGAACCCCTGGGACACCGGCCCGTATCAGCCGGGGCACCTGGTGCTGCGCGCAAACGCCTCCTGCGCCCAGGGCTGCTGGGCCTGCTCCCGCTCCGGCGTCCAGTGCCGCCAGGGGCTGACCCCGCGCCGCGTGGCCGCCCTGGCCGCGACCATCCTGCGCGGCCCGGCCGAGCGCCTGGAGCGCTTGCAGATGCCGGGGCTGACCCTGTACGGCACGCAGCGCACGCCCGAGGGGCTGTTCGGCCTGCGCCGCCTGGGCCTGCCCGAGGGCAGGGGAGTGTCCGTTGCGCCGGGTGCGGACGAGCTGGCCGGGGTGTTCTGGCGGGCTTTTTTCCTTTGGCGGCTTTCCGGGGCGGAGCCTGGGCCCGTGCGCGCGGCCTGGGAAGCGCTGGCCGCCGCGCAGCCGCGTCTGGCCGGGAGCCTGCGGCGCTCCCTGCCCGCCCTGGGCAGCCGCGCGGCCCGCCTGGCCGCCCGGCTTGGCCAGCCGCGCAGCCTGCTGGCGGCCACGCCGCCCTTCTGGCGGCCCCTGGCCGGATATCTGGAGGCGGCCCTGGAGAACGAGGACGCCACCGAGGAGTCCACCAGACGCTGCCTGGAGCATCTGGAGGCTCTGGCTGGCCTGCTTTAGCCGGTGCAGCCGCAAGGCGCTGCCCCCTGCCTTTGCCGCCCGGTTCAAGGGTGTTTTTGCCCAGGTCTGCGGCATTGGCGAAATCCATATGTCCACTGCTTTTGCACCCCGGCTCAAGGGTGTTTCCCGGCGTAGCGCAGGGTGATCCCTTAAATCCCTGCATTCATGGAGCAGGCAGGGCAGCCCGTCGGCTCTTGCGCTTGTGTGCGGGCAGGCCGCAGCGTTGGCCCACTTCTGAAGCGCCGTCAGGATGAACCGTTCAGCCTTGCCCTTGGTGCTCGGCGCGTGCGCCCCTGCGCGCGGGGCCGGGGGCCTCTTCGGGCCGCGCCGCGCGCAAGCCACCCCCGGAATGAACGCCAACGCGCTGCCTGGCAGCCCCGGCCTGGCGGAAAAATCTGCCGGGCCAGCTCCCGCCAGGGTTCGGGCCGGACAAAAGCAGGTGACCCCGCCCGGTCGGTCAAGCCGGGCGAGGTCATCCTCGGGATGGAGGCTGTCTTTGAGCTTAGCGCTTCAGTGCGATGACTTCACTAAGCAGGCTGTCCGCCGTGGTGATGACTTTGGTGTTGGCCTCGAAGCCGCGCTGGGCGGTGATCAGCTTCACGAACTCGGTGCCCATGTCCACGTTGGACTGTTCCAGCGAGTTGGAGGCGATGGTGCCCTTGCCCGCAGTACCGGCCTGGCCGGTCAGGGCCGAGCCGGAGTCGCGGGTTTCGCTGAAGAGGTTGCCGCCATCGCGCCGCAGGCCCCACTGGTTGGTGAAGCTGGTCAGGGTCAGGGAGAACAGGTCCAGCACCTGGCCGTTGGAGTAGGTGCCTGTGAGGATGCCCTCGCGGGACACGGAGATGCTTTGCAGATAGCCTGCGGTGTAGCCGTTCTGGCTCTGGAGCAGGGTGCTGGAGCCGCCGGTGTCGTACGACTGGGTGGAGCTGGCGTCGATGCTGGGGGTCTGCATGTTGGGCAGCCAGCCCACGTTGCTGACCTTGTTGCCCACGGCTGCGGCGGTGTTGGCCAGGGCGCCCTTGGCCTGGGCCCAGCCGAGGATGCCCGCGCCGCCCGCGCTGGAAAGGTCCGTGGCGCGGATGCCGAAGTTCAAAGCGATGGGCGAGGCGGCAGTGGCTGCGGCGGTGGAGGCGTTGGAGGCCAGGATGAAGTTCGGGGTGACCTCGGGGTAGCCGGCGGTGGAGAAGTCCGCCAACTGCCAGGAATTCAGATTCTTCATGCCCAGCGCGCCGCCGTTGCTCTTCAGCGTGTAGGCGCTTTCGCCCACCAGCGCTCCGGAGCGGAAGGTCATGGTGCCGATCATGAGCACGCCAGCGGCCGAGGTGGTGTTGACCGAGGTGAGCTGGCCATTGGCGCCGGAGAGCCTGCGGCCGTCCTCGCTCGGGTTGCTGGTGACCATGTATTCCCACACGGTGTTGCCGCCGGCGTTGCTCATCGGCACCTGGTCATAGTACACGCTGAGGTTGTGGGCGGCGCCGACCTGGTCGTAGACCTTGAGGGTGGTGCTGTAGCCGTAGGCCGTGCTGGCCAGCGGCGTGGTCTGGTTGCCCTTCCAGGTCTCGAACATGGCGAAATACGGGTTGTTCGCAGAGTTGGACTTGCTCGCAGTGTTGGGGTCCAGATTGGTGATGATGTTCACGAGGGAGGTGGCTTCTGGCGCGGACTGGAAATTGTTGACCTTGATGTCCGTGGGGCTGCCGACGACGGAGTACGTGTCGGCGGTGGCGGTGCTGGAGGCGCTGCTGGAGGAGGAGGTGCTGGCGCGCTGCATGGCCCAGCCCTGCACCACGTAGCCGTGCGGGTCCACCAGGTAGCCGTCCTTGTCGAAGCGGAAGTCGCCTGCGCGGGTGTAGTACTGGTTCTCGGTGCCCTTGGGCTTCACGGTGAAGAAGCCGTTGCCGGCGATGGCCATGTCCGTGGACTCCGTGGTGGTCTCAAAGGAGCCCTGGGCGAAGTCGGAGTAGATGGAGGCCACGCGCACGCCGCGACCAACCTGGGCCACGCCGGCCGAGGTGAAGACGTCCTGGCTCATGACGTCTTCGAACTGCATGTTCGCGCCCTTGAAACCGATGGTGCTGACATTGGCCAAGTTGTTGCCGATGACGGAAATCATTTCACTGTGGGCCTGCATTCCGGAAATGCCTTGGTACAGTGATGCAGAGAGCGACATGTTGGACCTCCTATCCCTTCTGACTGCTTTTCTGACGTGAGTGACGACGCCCCAGACCGAATTATTGGGTTGTCGTGCTTGAGTCCGTTGTTGAATCTGCGGTCGACGTGGCCGCCACCAGCTCGGTGACGCTCGAAATGTTCACGGTGCGGCCGTCCTTGAGCTGGAGCATGGTCGTGCCGTTGGAGGAGACGAGTCCGGTGACCTCGCCGCTGATCTTGGACTGCACGAGCACCGGGGCCCCGGAGGCGTCCTCGGCCACGATGGCCACGCCGTAGGTGCCGTCGGCCAGAGTTTTGCCGCTGGTGTCCTTGCCGTCCCAGTTGTACTGGTACTCGCCCGCCTGCTTGGAGCCGATGACGTCGGTGCGCACCAGGGAGCCGTCGTCGGCGTAGATGTTCACCTGCATGTTGGCCACGGTTTCGCCCAGGCTGTAGTAGACCGTGCTGGAGGAGCCGCCGGACTTGCTCAGGCTGTTGCCGTCGGCCTTCACGCCCTTGCCGATGAAGGCCACGGCGTTGAGCATGCTGTTGCTGCTCTGGGAGTCCACCAGGGACTTGATGCCGGTATTGATGTTGGTGAGCTGCTCCAGGCTGGAGAACTGCGCCAGCTGGGCGGTCATGTCCTTGTCGTCCATGGGGCTCAGCGGGTCCTGGTGCTCCAACTGGGCCACCAGGAGCGTCAGGAAATCATTCTGGTCCATGTTGGCCTTGCTCGTGGTGCCCGTGGATGTGGTCTTCGCGAGTTCGTACTGACCAAGGATGCCGGAATTGCTAACGACGCTCATGTGCTGCCTCCATTTTAGGCGATGACGTGCAGGCCCTTGTCGGCAAGAATTTCCTGCATGCCTGTGGACTGCATTTCCTGAGCCAGGCCTCCGCTGTCGGAGCGCAGCATTCTGAGCCGTGTGAAAAGGTTCGAAAGGTCCTGGCGCTCCTGGGCCTCATTGTGCTGGTCGGCATTGAAGAGCTGCTGCTCCTGGCGCGAGGCCAGGCCGGTCTGCACCTCCAGGCTTTGGACCTTGAGCCCCTGGTCCTCCAGGGACTTCTTGATGGTGTCGAGCTGGGCGGTGAGCATCTTTGCGGTCTCGGGGTCGTCGGCGCGCAGGGTGGCGTGCACGTCCTTGTCCTTGACCTGGAGCATGACCTGCATCTTGCCCAAGTTTGCCGGGTCAAGGTCCAGGGTCATCTGCTTGCGGCCCTGGCCCAGGTCCTTGAGCAGGGCCTCCTGGACCTGGCTGAGCAGCTTTGGCGCGGCAACTTTTTCCCAGGCCTTGCCCTGCTGGCTGGTTTCGGTCTTGGCCTGCTGCGTGCCAGCCTGGCCCAGGGCCTTGCCCATCATGGAGTCGAGGGAGTCCTTGGCGCTCTGGCTGCCGGAGTTGCCCTGTCCCGTGGCGTCGTCGCTTTTCACGCGGGCCAAAAACTCGCGCCAGGAGGCGTCCTCGCTGCCAGTGTGCTTCTGCTGGTCGTGCTTGTCGAACCACTTGGTGTCGTTGCGGTCCGGACCCTTGACCGAGACCGTGATGTGCGGCTGGTCAGAGTCCGTGCTCTGGGTTGTGCTGGTGCTGGTGGCCAGCCCGGTTTCGCGGCGGGCCTTGTCCACGTCCTTTTTCATGACCTTGGCCAGGGAGCGCAGTTGATCCGTTTCCAGGGACTCGCTCTGGGCGCGCTGCAACAGCAGCTCCTGCCCGGCCATGTTCAGGCCGTTCTTGAGCCCGGCCACGGTGGTGTCTGCGTTGAAGAGATCGGCCAGCTTGTTCGCCGTGGCCTCGGGCAGGTGCAGGGACTTGAACAGGGTGGACATCTCCCCGCTGCTCAGGCCCAGGGTCTGGTCGGCCGGCATGGTGGAAAGCTTCTGCTGGATCAGGGCGAGGACCTTGACGCCGTCGCCCTTGGCCACGTCGGCCACCAGTCCCTTGGCCGAGTCCGGGGAGAAGCCGAGCTTCTGGAACAGCGACTGCAGGTCCAGGCTCTGGCTGGCGGAGAGCTCCACAGGCTTCTTGGCCCCGGTCATGTGCCCGGCCACGGTCTGCACCAGGCCGCCCCAGGTGAGCTGCCCGTTCTGGGTGCTGGCGCTCAGGTCCTCGACCTCCTTGTTGGTCAGGCCGAGGTTGGTCAAGGTCGGGCGCAGCTCCTCAAAGGCCTCGCGCGAGACGGGAAGATTCTTGGCCGCTTCCATGCTTGCGTCCGCTGCGAGCGTCTTTGTCGATGTCGATGTCGATGTTGATGTCGATGTTGATGTCGTGCTCTGTGTCGTCGGAGCGGCCTGGGCCTGGGCCTGGATCTGAGTCTGAGTCTGGGCCTGGGTCTGGGTCTGGGCCTGGGCCTGGGCCTGGGTCTGGGCCTGGAGCTCCGCTGTCTGGCGCGCGGGAAGGGAATCCTGGGCCGTGGAGCTGTCCTTGACCAGGTCCAGGGCGTCGGCCTTGGACCCGGGCAGGGCGCTGCCCGTCGTCGGGCGGCTCATGAGGTTCAGGAAATCGGCAAAGGCGCTCGACTGCGAAGACGTGTCCACCAGCGCTGCGGAGCGGAGTTGGTCGAGGATGTCGCTGGACGTGGTCTTGACGGCGGGAATTTCCTGCATGGCGTGCTCCTTGGCCCGCCATGCTTCAATACCCGTGCCAAGCTGCGACGTAATAATTCTATGTGGTTATGCGCTGCACGGCGCGGGTTCGGGGGGAAAATCCTGCCACATGGGCCGGGCCTTGCGCCCGGTTGTGTCGGCTGGCGCGCGGCGCGCGCGGGATGCCCCTTGTGGATGCGTGTGCTCTTCTGCTATGCGCATTTACAACTGGAGGTGAGTATGCGCCGCATCATCCCCCTGGCCCTGCTCGCAGTTTTCATCCTGTCCCTGTCCGCGCCCGCCTGGTCCGCCCCCACGGAACGCCGTGTGGCCCTTGTCATCGGCAACGGCGCGTACAAAGACGGCCCGCTCAAAAACCCCGTCAACGACGCCCGCGACATGGCCGCCACCCTGAAGGGTCTGGGCTTCGAGGTCATCCTGCGCGAGAATGCCGGGCTGCGCCAGATGGAGGACGCCCTGGACCAGTTCTGGGCCAGCCTGAGAAAAGGCGGCACGGGCCTGTTCTTTTTCGCCGGGCACGGCATGCAGGTGAAGGGCGTGAACTACCTCGTGCCTGTGGACGCGCGCATCAGCGTGGAGCAGGACGTGAAGAGCCTGTGCCTGGACGCGGGCCGGGTGCTTGGGCGCATGGAGAACGCGGGCAACGGGCTGAACATCGTGCTGCTGGACGCCTGCCGCAACAATCCCTTTGCCCGCAGCTGGCGCAGCGCGGACGCGGGCCTGGCCAAGATGGACGCGCCCACGGGCACGCTCATCGGCTACGCCACGGCCCCGGACAGCGTGGCTGCCGACGGCGTGGGCCGAAACGGCGTGTACACCCAGCATCTGCTGCGCGAAATGCGCGTGCCCGGCCAGACCATCGAGACCGCGCTCAAGCATGTGCGCATCGGCGTGCTGAACGACACGGGCAGAAGGCAGACCCCGTGGGAGTCCTCCAGCCTGACCGGGGATTTCTCCTTCCGGCCCGGAGCGGACGGCCAACACGCGCCGCCTGTGGAAGTCGCCCTGGCCACGGCGCCCAAGCAGACCCCACCTCCCCTTGCTGCCGAGCACAAAGTGGGCGACACCTGGACCGACCCGGTGACGGGCATGGAGTTCGTCTGGGTGCCTGGAGGCACGTTTGAGATGGGCCGTGGACCGTGGGCCGGGACCGGCGGATTTCTTGGCAACTGCGACTCTGACGAGAAGCCCGTTCATACGGTCCGGCTTTCCGGCTTCTGGATGGGCAAGTTTGAGGTGACGCAGGGGCAGTGGGAGAAAGTGATGGGGAACAATCCATCCAATCGCCAGATGGGCGACAACTACCCAGTGGAGTGGGTGAACTGGTTGGATGTGAAGAGATTCATCTCCAAACTCAGCGCCTTGAGTTCCGTGAAGTTCAGGCTGCCCACGGAGGCGGAATGGGAGTATGCTGCTCGTAGTGGGGGCAGGCCGGAGATGTATGCGGGCGGAGACGACATCGACCGTGTGGCCTGGTACAAAGGCAACAGCGGCGGCTCCACGCACGAGGTGGGGGCCAGGGCTCCCAACGGCCTGGGCCTCTACGACATGAGCGGCAACGTCTGGGAGTGGGTCGAGGACGTTTACGGCAGTTATTCTTCCTCAGCACAGGATAATCCCATAGTTGCTGGCGGCGGAGTGTACCGGGTATTGCGTGGCGGCAGTTATGTTGACTCGTCGAAATGCGTTCGTGCAGCCCTCCGGTTGCGCATCACGCCCGACTTCCGGAGCAGCGCCCAGGGCTTCCGCCTTGCAAGGACGGAGTAGCTTTCAGTCGGGTTTGGGCGTGAGTCTCTCGTCTTTGGCATTTGGTCCAGCCGCGCCAGCCCGGCGGACCGGTCGGATTGACCGGGCCTTGCGCCAAAGCCGGGCAGGCCGCGCCGTCGTATCCACGCCTGCAACGGGCGCGGAAACCACAGGGCGCTGCCGGGCAAGACGCCGCTACGCCGGAGCGAGTCCGAGCCGGAGCGAGTCCGAACCGGAGCGGCTCCGCAGCGGGCAACAGCGGCTGCCAGCGGGCAACAGCGGAGAACGCCGCGCGCCTGCGCGGCTAGGAACCCTGCCGCGCCTGCTGGCCCAGCTGCAGGGCCAGGTCCTGCACCTCCTCCGCGTCGGCCAGCCCATCCAGAAAGCGCCGGGGAATGCCCGAAAGGCCGCACCTGGCCCCGGCCAGGATGCCCGTGAGCATGGCCCGCGACATGTTCTGCCCGCCGCCGTTGATGGCGTGCAGCACGGCGGATTCGAAGTCGTCGCCGAAGCGCGCCGCAAGGTAGTAGGCCGCCGGGAGCTGGCAGATGATGCTGCACGGCAGGCCGTACACGAGGCTGGCCTTCCAGGCCGGTTCGATGCGCACGTCCGGGTCCTGCGCCGCCCGCCAGATGTGCGAGGGGAAGAGCAGGCCGTCCGGCGCGGTGAGCGCGGCCGAGGTGGGCAGCGGGTCCGAGTCGTACGCGCCGGTCTTTTCGGCCAGCACCACATGGGTGTACGGCAGCTCGCGGCGCTCCACCATGGCGTAGAGCTTGCCGCCTAGGTCCGCGTCCAGGGGCTCCCCGCGCGCCATGGCGGCGGCCACGATGTCGAAGGACAGGCTCAAGGCCGCCACAAAGGGGTCCGCGTGGGTCAGCAGGATGTTCTCCCGCGCCAAAAGCGCGCCCTGCATGGGCGAAAGCGCGTAGCGCAGGGAGATGAACGCGGCGCGCTCCGCAGCCTCGGTGGTGTCGGCGTAGCCGCCGGTGTGGCCCCAGGGCTTGCCCTCGCGCCGGGCCTGGTGGGCGTCGCGCATTCCCTGGTTGGTGTAGCCGCCGGGGCCGGAGTAGGGCGTGCCGTCCATGCGCGCCAGGAAGTTCGCGTCCAGCCGCGCGGTGTAGTCGCCCTGGTCGTACTCGCCGCGCTGGGTCAGGGAGCGCAGGAGATCCAGGCACAACAGCCCGGTTTGCGAAAGCTCCCCGGCCTGCATGCCCGCGTGGTAGCGGCCGGGCTTGGGTTCGGTGTAGCCCGTGACCCAAGGGCCGTAGTCGCGCCGCAGGGCCTCCAGGTCGTAGTACCAGTGGGTGCCCAGGCCCAGGGCGTCGCCGATGAGGGCCCCGGCGGCCGCACCGGCCACGCGTTCGGTCAGGGAGGGAGTGCTCGGCATGGGCATGGGGGCCTCCTTGCGGGTATGGGGGCTGGCCAGCCGGTTGCGCCGCGCCTGCCCCGCAGGACGGGGGGATTCCTGCCCCAGGCTATGCCCCAGGCCCGGAAGGAGGTCAAGGCGGCTGCGCGTCAGCCGGGGGCGCAGGTCCGGGGGCGCAGGTCCGGGGCGCAGGCCTGCTGTGCGGGCGGGAAGCGGCGTCCGGGATGGCGGCCCGGCATGGTCAGGCGCTGGGCTTGCCCGCCGGATTCAGCCGCGGGAAGACCAGCAGGAAGCGCGCGCCCCGGCCCGAGCGCGGCCGGGCGTGGATGGAGCCGCCATACTCCTGCACGATGCCGTAGCTGATGGATAGGCCCAGGCCCGTGCCCTTGCCCACCTGCTTGGTGGTGAAGAAGGGCTCGAAGATGCGGGTGGCGATTTCGCGCGGGATGCCCACGCCCGTGTCCGCCACCTCGGCCATGACCGTGCGCCTGCGGGCGCGGGTGCGCAGGGTGATGCGACGGTCGCGCGGGCCGCAGGCGGCCTGTGCGCAGGCGTCCTCGATGGCGTCTCGGGCGTTGAGCAGGAGATTCATGAACACCTGCTCCAGGCGGTTCGGGTCGGCCAGGATGGGTGGCAGCTCGTCGGCCAGGTCGAAGACCACCTCGATGCCGCGCACCTTGAGCTGCTGGCTGAAGAAGTCAAACGCCCGGTGGACCACCAGGTTCAGGTCCACGGGCCCGGCGCTTTGGGCTGCGGGCTTGCGGCCGAACTCGCGCATATGGGTGATGATGCGCGTGCTGCGCTCCACGTTGGTGCGCAGCTTTTCAGCCATCTCGCGCAGGGTGGCCTCGTCGGGCGCCTGGCCCATCTCCAGCTTGCGCAGGAACAGATTGGCCACCATCTGCATCACGGCCAGGGGCTGGTTCAGCTCGTGGGCCACGCCCGTGGCCATTTCGCCCAGGGTGGCCATCTTGGAGGCCTGCACCATCTGGCGTTCGGCCCGGATGCGTTCGGTGACGTCCATGGCCGTGGCCAGGATGACCCTGCGGTCGTCGGACTCGGAAATTGCGGTGATGATGTTCACGTAAAAGGTCCGGCCGTCCTTGGCCTGGTTGAGCACGCGGTACATGACCTGGCCCAGGCTCAGGGTGGTTGCGCCGATGTCGGCCTCGTCGGGGTGGAAGATGGTGCGGATGCTTTGGCCGATGAGCTCGCCCCGACGGTAGCCGTAGAGCAGGGCGCTGCTGCGGTTGCAGTCCAGGATGGTCATGTCCTGGGCGTCGATGACGAACAGGGAGTTCGGGATGTTGTTGAAGATGTCCTGGTACTTGCGCTCACTTTTGCGCAGCTCCTCCTCCAGGCGCTTGCGCGGGGTGATGTCCAGGCACATCTCCATGGCCGCGCTGATGTTGCCCGCCTCGTCGTACAGGGGCGAGGTCTTGACGATCCAGTGGGCCGAGGTGCCGTCCTTGTATACACCGGTCTCTTCCGTGAAGTGCGGCTGGCCGTCCTGGAAGGTGCGCTCCACCGGGCACTGCGGGCATTTCTCGGTGCGGCCCTTGTAGGCCGCGTAGCAGTAGGTGGCTGTGTCGGCGTGGAACAGGTCGGCGAAGATCTGGTTGTAGCTCAGCAGGCGGAAGTCCCGGTCCTGCACGGTGATGATGCAGGGCACGCCCTCGAAGAGCTTCTGGTAGCGCTGGCGCTGGGTGTCTATCTCGCCGTGCTTGCTGCTGATCTCCCGGCACATGAGGGTGATGGCCTCGGCCAACTCGCCCAGCTCGTCGCGCTGGTGGATGGCCAGGCGGCAGTCCATGTCGCCCGTGGCGATGCGCCGGGTGGCCGCGATCATGGCCCGTATGGGCCGCTGGATGAGCAGGTGCACCACCAGGTAGAGCACGGCGAAGACCCCGGCCAGGAAGATGCCCAGGGACAAGGTGTTGGACCCGACCAGGGCCTGCAGGGTCTCCTCCTGCTTGCGCAGGCTCATGTTGAGCACCAGCACGCCCAGGACCTTCTCGTCCGGGCGGTGGAAATGGCAGGAGGCCGTGGCGCAGCCCTCGTCGTTGCCGATGGGGCTGAAGATGGTCAGCTGGCGCTCGCCGCCGGGGCTGGTTTCAACCTGGGTGCGCTCCTCCATCTCCAGGGTCGAGGGCACGGGCCTGCGCCTGTGGCAGGAGGCGCACTGGAACCCGGCCGTGGGCAGCCGCGCGCCCACCTCCTCCTCGTAACTGGCGAACATGACCAGCCCCTGCTTGTTCAAAATGCGCACGCCCAGAACGCCCTCCATGCGCCCGGTGCGCCGCGCGATCTTTTGCAGCTCGCCCCGGTTGTTGTGCATCATGGCGCTGGAGGCCCCGGACTTGATGGCCTCGCAGATGCGGTCGGCCTCCAGGTCGGCGTTTTGTTCCGCCAGTTCGCGGAAGCTGCGGGTGTTGAACTGGTACAAGAAGACGGCCAGCCCCAGGATCAGGGCCACGAGGCAGCCCATGATCTTTCCGGCCAGGGGCAGGCCGGGGCGCAGGCGGGGCAGGCGCGCGGCCATCACCCGGCTCCGGCCAGGACCCCTGTCTGAGCCCCTGTCTTGTCCTCTGGCTTGTCCTCTGGCTTGCCGGGCTGGACCAGGGGCAGCCAGACCGTGATCCGCGTGCCCTCGCCCAGGCTGGACGCCACCTCGATGCCGCCGTGGTGCTGCCGGACCACGCGGTGGGAGATGAACAGGCCGATGCCGGTGCCCTTGCTGCCCTTGGAGGAGAAGAACAGGGTGAACATCTTCTCCTTGGCCTCGCGGTCCATGCCGATGCCGGTGTCGGTGATGGTGAACACGGCCCGGCCTTCTTGCGCCGCCACGCGGAAGCCCATGCGCCGGGGCCTGCCCGTGGTTTCGGAAAGGCAGGCGTCCACCGCGTTCTCCAGGAAGTTCACCAGGGCCGAGGACAGGGCCGTGGGGTCGGCCTCGAAGCAGCCATGGGCCTGCCCGAAGTCGCAGGACAGATCAATGCCCGCGTGGGCGGCCTTGCCTTCCACCAGGTTGGCCAGGTCCAGGGCAAAGCCGCGCAGGTCCAGCTCCGCCGTCTCCAGCTCGCGGCTTTTGGCGAAGTAGAGGATGTCCAGGATCATCTTGCGGATGTGCTGGATGCGGTGGCGCACCGTGCCCCAGCCGCTCTGGACCTTTTCCAGGTCGCCCTTGGCCAGGCCGGACTCCATCCGGTACATGCCGCCGTCCAGGCCCATGAGCAGTCCCTTGACCCCGTGGGACATGCTGCCGAGCATCATGCCCAGGGAGCTCAGGTGGTCCTGCAGCTGGCGGATCTGGGTGATGTCCGTGGAGACCTCCATGACCTTCTCCACCAGGCCGGACTCGTCCAGCAGCGGCGCGGTCCAGATGAGGATGTTGCGGGACTCGCCGTGCCGGTCGGTGACCACGGTCTCGGCCTGGTGGCTGTGGCCGTCCTCAAAGGTGGTCAGGATGGGGCATTCCGGGCAGGGCTCGGCGCGGTGCTTGTAGGCCTCGAAGCAGGTGGCGCCCAGGCTGGCGCCAAAGTCGTGCAGGAAGGTCTTGTTGGCCTCCATTACGCGCAGCTGGCGGTTCTGCACGGTTATGGCGCAGGGCACGGCGTCGAACAGGTCGCGGTAGCGGCGCTGGCTGGCCACCAGCTCCGCATGCATGCGCTCGACCTCGGTCAGGTCCACGGCGATTTCGAGCACCATGGAGACCTCGCCGTCCCCGCCGGAGATGGGCGTGGTGGAGACCAGGGCGTGGAAGCTCTGGCCGTCCACGCTCTGGAAGGTCTCGCGGCTGGAGCCCGCGCGGCCGCTGGTCAGGGCCTCGTCCACGGGGCAGCCCCGGCCCTCGGGATATTCCCCGCCATAGGCCGCCCAGGACTCCCGGCCCTCGGGCTCGCCCAGGCGTTCGCGGTACAGGGCGTTGGCCGAGACGATGCGCCGCTCGCGGTTGTGGATGGACACGAAGCACGGCAGTTGGCCCAGGGTTCCGGCCCCGCCCTCGCCGCTTTTCACAAAGCGCATGGCCGAGGACAGGCCCTCGACGATCTGGCGCGCGGCGACCCTGCGCTCCAGCTCCACGAGCTTGGCGCTCTTCTCGGCCACCAGGCGCTCCAGGTTCTCGGCGTGGTCGCGCAACTGGGCGCGCAGGAAGATGCGCTCCCTGGCCTGGCGCAGGCCGTGGGCCAGCAGCTCGTCGTCGATGGGCTTGGTGATGAAGTCCGCCGCGCCGAACTTGAGGCTTGAAATGGCCAGCTCCAGGTCGCCGTGGCCGGAGATCATCAGCACCTCGGTCTCCGGGGAAAGCGCCTTGACGGCCTGGAGCAGGCCGATGCCGTCCAGGCCGGGCATCTTGATGTCGGTGAGGACCATGGACGGCCGGGCGGTCTTGAACAGGGCCAGGCCCTGGGCGCCGTCTGCGGCGGTGAGCACGCAAAAGCCCAGGTCGGCCAGGAACAGGGCCAGCAGTTCGCGGATGTCCTGCTCATCGTCCACGAGCAGGACGGTGTTTGCCGCAGATGCGGGGACTGTGGACGCGTGATGCGCAAGCGGCATGGCTGCCCCCTTGGCCTTGGGTGGTGGGTGTGCTGCATTCCGGCGCGGCGGCCCCGGTGCGGCCCTGGCGCAGCGGGCGGGCCTGCGCCTGGGCCGCCGCGCCGGGGCCGGTGCGGCTAGGCCAGGGTCCGGGCGACCAGGTCCAGCAGCACCACGGGGTCAACGGGCTTGGTCAGCACCGGGATGTCCCGGCCCAGGGCCGGGGGCCGGGGGCCCACGCCGCTGATGACGATGACCGGCGTCTTATTGAGGGCTTCCTGCTTGCGCAGGCCGATGTAGAACATGGTGCCGGCCTTTTCCGGCATGTCCATGTCCAGGGTGATGAGGTCGGGCCGGAAGGCCTCGGTCTTGGCCAGCGCCTCGACCCCGTTGTAGGCCTTTTCCGTGGCGTAGCCGTTGTCCGTGAACACCTCGTTCAGAAAGTCCACCACTGCGGGGTCGTCGTCCACGATGAGGATCTTCTTGCTCATGGCTGCCTCCTGCCGCAGGAATGCGGCGTGTTTGTATATGGGGCGCGGCCCGGTCCGGCCGTGGCAAATGCCGCCGGGCCGCGCGTTCCGGGGCGGTGCCGGTCGCCCCGGAGCTGTCCGCCCTAGTCCTTCAGCTTGCCCAGGCTCTTGGTGAATTCCAGCATGACGCCCAGCCCCTTGCGGGCCTCCTTGCCGCTCATCCCGGCCACCAGGCCCATGGGCCCGCATTCCTTGCACTCCTTCAGGTCCACGTCGCCCATCATGTCGGCCAGCTTTTCCAGCATCTCCCGCGCCTGCGGGGTGCTGAGCTTCTTGATCAGCCCGAGCATGGACACGAAGCCGTCGCCCATGACCTCGATGTCCTCCGGCGTGTAGGCCCGGGCCATCTTGCCGCGGACCTGGACCATGGCCTTGTACATGCGGAACACGCCCTGCTGCTCCATGTTGTCCAGAAAGGCCACGCCCTTGGGCACGGCCGAGTGCAGCAGCGGCTCGATGGTCTTCCAGAGGTCGATGATGTTCTCCATCTGCTCCAGCATGTAGGTGATGTTCTTGATGCTGCGCAGAAAGCGCTTCAGCAGCGCGAAGATGTCTTCCAGCTGGAAGCCTGCTTCGACGTCGCCGAACTCTTTCATCAGGGTCTTGAAGGCGTCGTGCATGATGGGGGTCAGGTCGTGCTTCAGTTCCTGCCAACCCTTGGAGGCGTCGACCAGGTACTTGAGCTGCTGCTCCATCCCTTCAATGCGTTCGAGAACACGTTCGTCCTGCATGGTGCCCCCCCGCGTCCTAGGCGCCAGCCAGGTGGTGGCGCATCTTCCCGGCCATGAACATCTGGGACTCCAGCGGCAGTTCGTGGCCCTTGAGCATCAGATTGAAGTAGACCCACTTGAACATCATCTTGCCCCAGTAGTTGAAGTGGCTTTCGCCCAGGAGCGAGAAGGGGCCCAGGCCGGGGAAGGGGTATTTGCCCTCCAGCGGCTCCACAGAGTAGTTGAAGTCGATCAAAAAGGCCTGCTCGTAGCCGGAGACGATGAAGCAGGTGGAGTGGCCGTCAAACTCGGGCCGGGGGTCCTCGCCGTCGATCTCGCGCAGGAGGTTGTCGCAGACGATGTCGGCCTGGTAGTGGGCCACGCTGCCGGCCTTGGAGGTGGGGCAGTTGGTGGCGTCGCCGATGACGTAGCAGTTGGGGATGTTTTTGGCCTTCAGCGTATGCTTGTCGGTGTCCACATAGCCCATGGCGTCGCCGAGCTCGGAGTCGATGATGATCTGGGAGCCGAAATTGGGCGGGATGGCCACGAGCAGGTCGTAGTTGACCTTGTCGCCCTTGACGCTCTCGATGGTCTTCTCGCCCACATTGACGCCCGCGATCTCAAAGTTGGGCGTGATGGCGATGTTCTTCTGCTCGCAGATCCGGCCCAGAATGCTGGCCGCCACGGGCTTGGTGAAGGCGCCGGTGAGCGGGGTCACCAGCTCGATCTCAATGTTCTTGCGCACGCCGTTGACGGTGAAGAACCAGTCGAGCAGGTACACGAACTCCAGCGGGGCCACCGGGCACTTGATGGGCATTTCGGCGATGTTCAGGACCACCTTGCCCTTCTTGTAGTACTTGAGCTTCTTGTAGAGGTTCTGGGCTCCATCCGGGGTGTAGAAGTTGTGGATGTTGCCGCCCCAGTCGTCCATCATGCCCTCGATCTCGTCGGGCATGATGCGGCAGCCGGTGCCGATGACCAGCCAGTCGTAGTCGTACTGGCCCTTCTCGGTCTTGACCCGCTTCTTCTCGGGGTTGATGTTCACGATGGTGTCCTGCACGAAGCTGACGCCCTCGGGGATGAAGTCGGTTTTGGGCTTCACGCAGTCGGCCATGGAGTACACGCCGAAGGGGACGAAGAGCCACCCGGCCTGGTAGTGGTGCTTCCAATCGCGGTCGATGACCGTGATCTGCCAGTCCTCGCCAAGTGACTTGGCCATTTTTGCGGCCACGATGGTGCCACCTGCTCCGGACCCGAGAATGAGCAATTTTTTCATGATCTTCCCCTTTTTGTGGTGTGTGGAATTCTAGCCGGCCATCATCGAGCAGGGCGCGGGCGCCCCGGCATGCGCGGGGCGGTTTGTCCGGCCCCTGGTTTCCTCCTGCGGGAGATTCTGCTTCTGCCCGGGCCAGCGCATGCGTCGGTCCAGGGCTTTGTGCCGTCGGGTTCGTCAGCGGATCTGGAGGCGTGGGCCGCACGGGCCGCGCGCGAGGGGCAGTCCTCGCGCGCGTCGGTCATGAGCTCGGCCAGGGTGATGGCGCGGAAGCGCTGTTCCATCTGCAGGGCGATGTCGCTCCAGATGGCGCCGGTGGGACAGCTGTCGAGGAGCCGGCACTCGCTGTCGGCCTCGCAGCACTGCGGCTTGAACACCGCGCCTTCCATGGCGGTCAGGATGTCGGCCAGGGTGATGGCCTTGGGGTCGCGGTCGAGGACGTAGCCGCCGCTGGCCCCGCGCAGGCTCTTGAGCATGCCCGCGACCTTGAGGGGGCGGACGATCTTCTCCATGAGCTTGGTTGAGATGCCGATGATGACGGAGAGCTCCGAGGCGCGCATGGGGTGGGCGTCCCCGTGGTGCGCAAGCTCCAGCAGGATTCTGACGGCGTGGCAGGTTTTGGAGGTTGGCTTCATGTCTGTCCCGTTGTTTGTCGGTCCAGTCTGGTCGAAATCCGCGCAACTCGTACCTGGTCAATAGCGATAAATCTAAACGCGATGAATTCAATCAGGATCATATGACTCGGAATTAAAAGAATAGGCCTACGCAGTCAAGGGTATTCGTGAATAAAAGCACAAAATATTTTTTACGTTCTAAAACATGTGGTTGGGCAATCCCTCAAGGCCTGGGGGAATGGGAATGCTCCCGCGCGGCAGCGGGATTGGGCGGCGCGGGGCGCTTGCGAAGCGGGGCGGGGCGGGGCTAGGGCGTGGGGCAGCAGGCGCAGTCAGGGCCGGTGCAGGACAGCGTGTCGTCCTGGAGGTCCTTGATGCTGATGCTTTCCAGCTCGGCATCCAGGACCTGGGAGACGCGCACCCAGGCCCGGTGGCTGCGGCAATGCGAGGAGCGGGAGCACACCGAGGGGTTTTCGCAGCATTGCGTGAGGCACAGGCTGCCCTCGATGATGCGGATGACGCGCGCCAGGCTGATGTCCTCGGGCCGGACGACAAGGGTGTAGCCGCCGGTGGCGCCGCGCGTACTGGTCACCAGGGCGGCCTTTTTCAGGGGCTTCAGGATCTGCTCGATGAAGCGTGCGGACACGCCGGTGCGGCCGGAAATATCCGTGGTGCGCACCGGGCCCTCGTCCAGGTGCCGGGCAAGATCAAGCAGGATGCGCACGGCGTAGCGCGCCTTGGCGGAGAGTTTCATGGTCCTCGCTGGGCTTTGGTGTGCAGGACGGTATCCCTGGCTCATTCATGCATACTCAAGAGACGCGGTTTTGACAATGCGCTTTCTGTCCACGGGCGCCTTGGCCGCCGGTCCCGCCCTGCGGCGGCGCGCCCGGCCAATGCCGAAGAACAGCTCGCCCTTGTTTTCAAGCCAGAGGTGTAGGCGGAGGGTGGGACGAGGGGCGGTGGTTACGTGAAGGACTTCGACTTCAGGGGCTTCTGTGGACCCGCCCGGACCGGACGGGAGTGCGCGGGTAGTCATAGCGCGCGTGCCCTCCCTGCCTTGGGCCAGCCCGCGAGCATGGCGGCAGCCTTCGGCCTGAAGTAGACAGAAGATGGCAAGGACATGGTAGCCTCCATTATTGTCGCGGTGGGCGCCGCTGCCCACCAACATGGCCAAGCGTGCAGCATGCCTTTATCCATTGCCCCAAGGCGGTACACTATAACTCGGCCCTGCCGGTACACTTTCACCCTGGCTTTGACAGTAGAATATGTTTTTGGGACATGCCTAGTGCGGACTTGCAGCGCAAAAGAGGGAGGGGGGCAGCAATTTGCCCAGGCGTGCTTGCTGCTCGCCAAGAACTCAGGCAGCGCTTTCGAAAAACTGAATCCGCCGCGCCTGCCCCGCCAGAGGATGAGCAGACTGCGGAACCGGATCGACCTACTGCATTCCCTGGGCGACCAGGTGAGTGCCCATGGCCTTGTCCGACTCCAGGATGTGCTCCACAAGCCATTTGTACAGGAAAGCCCAGACTTGCTCTGGGGTGATATTGCCCCCGGACTCCAGGGCCTCGGCCGCGTCGAGCACCTGTTCGATGAAGGCGTCGTGCTCCTGCTTGTGCTGAGAACGTTTTTGGTAGTCCTTGGCCTCCATGGCCTCTTCTTCGGTCTTGAAATGATACACCGCGTAGTGCTTCATCTCCTCCACGATGCCCATGATGGCGTCCTTGCCGTGGTTCTCGCCAATGGCCTTGCCCAGGGTGTTCAACATGCCCACCAGGCGCCTGTGCTGCTCGTCAATGCTCTTGACACCAATCTCCAATTCAGAAGCCCACAAAACTGTTTCCATGTCCCCCCCCGTTGTCGATTCCATTCAACCAACCAGGCGCGGTCGGTTACTTATCCCTTGCCACAGGCGCAGAGATGCTCGCCGAGCACCTTGTCCGGGCCCTGGATATGCTCAGTGAGCCAGAGCCGGAGGTATTTCCAGATGTCCCCAGCGGCAACCGGCTCGCCCTGGCTCAAGGCGTCCTCAACTTCCAGGACCTTTTCGATGAAGGCGTCGTGCTCGGCCATGTGGCTGGTGCGCCCAGAATACCGGGTGGCGGTCATGGCCTCCTCCTCGGTTGCGAAATGCTCCTGGGCATACTGACGCATCCGGCACACGACCTGCGCCACGGACTGCTGCCCCTGTCCGGAGCCAATGACCTGGCCCAGGTCGTTCAGCATGACCACCAGGGTCTGATGCTCCCTGTCGATGCGCTCCACGCCTACGCTGAGCGCTTCTGTCCAGATGATCGTCTCCACGCGCACCCCCTGTTCGCCCTGCGGATCAGCCTGCAGGCTCCTCGCGCAACCGCGCGAGAAGCTGCTCCATGGTTTCGATGATGGCTCCCTTGTCTGCGGCGCAGACCTTCTCCAGGTCCGCGATGATGCGCAGCCCCTTGAATTCCGAGCGGATGAGGTCCGGACAGCCCAGCTCCTCATCGTAGATGTTGGTGATGGCGTAGGGGATGATTTCGCGCTCAATGCCCTTGGCTGTCAGCTTTGGGCGTTCTTCGGCCTCCACGATGTCCTGCACCAGGGAGAAGGTGTCCGAGGAGATGAGGATGCCGTCGGGCTCGGCTTGGACCTCCAGGCGCGCGGCCAGGTTCACCTCGCCGCCGATGATGGTGTAATCCATGCGGTCTTCGCTGCCGAAGTTGCCCACGTTGCAGTACCCGGTATTGATGCCGATGCGCATGTGGAACGGGTTCTGGTAGCCGCGGAAGCGCCAGGTGCTTTGCAGCTTCTTCATGCGGCGCTGCATGGCCACGGCCATGCGCACGCAGGCCTCGGCGTCCTCTTTCACGCCCTTGGTCTCGGGGTCGCCGAAGAACATGAGCATGGCGTCGCCGATGAACTTGTCGATGGTGGCCCCATAATGCAGAGCGATCTTGGACATCTCCGTGAAATAGCTGTTCAGCAGATACGAGAGGTCCTCGGGCTGCATGTTCTCGGTGGTCTTGGTGAAGTCCTTGATGTCGCTGAAGAAGACGGTGAGCTTCTTGCGCTGGGTGATGAGTTCTGTGCCCTTTTCCCCGGTCAGCAGCGAATGCACGATCTGCGGGGACAGGTACTTGGACAGGTTGGCCGAAAGCGCCTCCAGGAGCTTGTTCTTCTCATCCATGGCGTGGGCCAGGGCGTTGAGCTTCTCTTCGTTGCGGTCGGACAGGCGCATGAGCCGCTGGAGGTTCTTCAGCAGCTTTTTGTAGTGCTTGAGCATCTCGGCAAAGCGCGCGGCCGCTTCGGGGTCGGCAAAGGCGCCCTGCTCCAGGAGCAACTCGCCCTTTTCGACGATCTCTGCTTCCTCGTTGAACAGCTCGTAGCCCATGGCTAGCCCAGGAACTTCAGTTCGAACTTGGCGGCGTCGAGGTCCTCGGCGAACTCCTCGCCCATCTCCTGCATGTCGTCGCCTTCCTCGCAGGTCCAGGTGATGAGCACCTTGTTGCCGTCCACGGCCGCCTGCTCCAGCATGGAGAACAGGCCAAGGATGATCTTGGCGCTGGAGCTGTTGAAGTAGGGCAGCTCGAACTGGAAGGTGATCTTCTGGCCCTTCTGGGCGGTCAGGTGCTCCTTGAGCTGGCCCACGGGACTGCTGTAGAACTCGGCGATGTTTTCCGGATAGGACTCGCCCTTGAGCGAAAAGGTGTTGGCCGCGAAATCGAACAGGAGTTCAGGGGTGCGCTCGGTGGCTGGCATGTGGAGTGTGTTCATGGGTGTGTCCCTGCTATAGAAGTGCTTTGAGAGTGAAGAAGACGTACGCATCGTCAACCGTGCGGAAGTCGAAATCGATGCCGCCGCGTGCATGCCGGGCGATGTCGATGAAGCCCACGCCGGCGCCCTTGCTGCCTTCCGGGACCTCCCCGCGCAGGGTCTCTTTCCACAGCGCCTTGAGGCCGTCCCTGTCCAGGCCCTTGATGTGCGTGAGCGAGTCCCGCAGGCGGTCGGCGTCCTTGATCTCGATCATGTTGCCGCAGGCCACAAAGGGCTTTTCGCCCATGGTGCCCACGGTCAGGATGCCGTAGCGCAACTCGGAGGCGTCCTCCTTGCCGACCTTCTCGGCGGAGTAGCGGATGACGTTTTGCACCTGCTCCACGAACACGGCGAAGACGCCCTTGGCCAGCTTGGCGTCGGCGTCGCCGATCTCCATGTGGGTCTTGATGGCGTTGCCGATGCCAAACAATATGGCCTCGGTCATGTAGCCGGAGTAACAGAAGGTGATGCCCTGCTGGTCCAGGGTGTTGCGCAGGTCGAACATTTCATTGGCGAGCATGTGTTCCTCCGATTCCACAGGGGGGGCTGACAGATTTCGGACACGCTGTCCAGGAGCCCTCGTTCAAAGGCCGGAGCCAGGTTGGCCTGGCGAGGTTCCGGCCCGATTCCGGCCCGACTGCGGCCAGACTTCGGCCAGCCTGGGGGTTCGACCAGACCGCCGGAAGCGTTCTTTGGGGAGCGCCGCCGGATCGGGTCTTGAGCGTGCCAGCTTAGGTCTCCACTGGTCCGCATCATTCTCTTTGTGCACGAAACACAGCCTGAGAGCCAATCCAGAAAATTCATCCTGTTGGCCCCAACCCGGGTCAGACCACCCGAAAGCCCGCCACGGACACGTCGTCGCGGCGCTTCTCCTGGCCCTGATAGGCGCGCAGGCTCTCCATGATGCGCTCCGGGTGCGTCGCAAGGGGCTGGCCGCAGAGCCCGACAAGCAGCTCCATAAAGCGTTTCTTGCCATAGCTGCGCCTGCGCTCCCCGCCGATCTGGTCCAGCAGCCCGTCGCTGGTCAGGAAGAAGCGCTGGCCAGGGGCGAGGGCGAAGTCCTGAGCGGTGAAGGGGAAGTCCAGGGAGATGCCCCGGTAGCCGATGCCTCTGCGGTCGCCCTTGTGCTCGGCCACCTCGCCGTTCTCCAGCAGGAACAGACTGAAGCGCGCCCCGCAGAAGCGCAGGTTGGCCCTATCCTGCGGGATGTAGCAGACGCCCAGCTCCATGCCGTCGTCCGAGCCGCCGGTGTCCACATGCTGGCCCAGGCCCGTCTGCACCAATTGGTGGGTGTGGCTGACCAGCCCGGCCACGTCGCCGGGCTCCACGTCGCGCAGGGCCTTGGCCAGGGCCCCGGTGGTGATCAGCGTCATGAAGGCCCCGGGCACGCTGTGGCCGGTGCAGTCGCCCAAAACGAACAGGCCGCCTTGGCCCCAGGGCACACTCCAGAAGATGTCGCCGCCGACCACGTCGCGTGGCTGCCAGAGCACGAAATGCTCGGCGAAGAGCGCGGCCAGGAACTCCGGCGCGGGCAGCACGGCCTGCTGGATGCGGCTGGCGTAGCGGATGCTTCCGGAGATGAGCTCCAGGGCCTCGTCGCGCTGCAGCTGGGCGATCTTCTGGGCCGTAACGTCCGAGCCCACACAGAGCACGCCCAGGCCTTGGCCGGTGGCGTCGTCGCGCAGGGCCTGATTGGTCCAGCCCACCCAGACGCGCTCGCCGTCCTTGGTGACGTTTTCGTTCTCGTTGCGGGCGTGCTGGCCAGGGTTCCTGACCAGATCCTGGATGAAGGCCGCAAGGTCGCGGCCTGTGGACTCGCTCTCGGGCACGATGGTGCCGACGATGCTCTGGCCCAGGATCTCCTCTGGCGTAAAGCCGAAGAACTTCTGGGCGAACTCGTTGAAGAAGGTGATGCGTCCGTCCATGTCCAGCTTGAGGATGATGCTGTTGGCGTTCTCCACCAGCTCGCGGTACTTGACCTCGCTTTCGCGCACAGCCTCTTCCATGCGCATGCGCTCGGTGATGTCGGTGAAGGCTCCGACCAGGCCCGTGGCCTCGCCCTGCTCGTCCAGCACGGGCACACGGATGATGTCGAAGATCGCCTTGCGGCCATCAGGGTAGGTGCGCCAGTCCACCTCGGTGGTGAGATGCTTCTCCGTGAAGGTCCTGTGGTCGGCGCGGTTGATGCGCTCCGCCGTTTCCGGGCGGAAGAGCTCGCTGGCGTTCTTGCCCAGGACCTCCCAGACGGGCAGGCCCAGCATCTCGCACAGGGCGTTGTTGACGATCTGGTACGTGCCGCTTGTGTCCTTGGAGTAGATGAGCTGCGGCAGAGAGTTGACCAGGGTGTCCAGCAGGGTGCGCTGGCGCTTGATCTCCTCCTCGCTCTGCATGCGCTTGGTGATCTCCTGTTCCAGCGCGGCGTTCTTGTTCCTCAGGTCGCGCAGCAGCTCCTCGCGCGAGGGATGGGCCAGACGACTGCGCAGGCTCTCCAGCAGCTCCTCGTCGAGGCGGAAGCAGTGGTCCGGCAGGGGCAACAGGCCCCGGTAGGACCAGGCTGCGCCGGGAATGGCCGTGAAGGAACGAAAGAATGCGTCCGCTACAAGCGGCGCGCCGGTATTGGCGCTGAAGGCGAAGTCGACGCCCAAGGCCAGGCCGCCAGGCTGCTCCTCAAGGCCGAGGTGCGTCCGCACGCCGCCGGGCCGGTCCACGCCCAGGCGGCAAAGCTCGGAATAGGCCATAGCCAGCCGGGTGGCCCCGATCTCGTCAAAGCCCAGGGCCTGGGCCAGCCGCAGGACCTTTCGCCGCGACTCGTTGAAGGTCACCTCGTCCTCGACCAGAAATTCGCCCAGGGGGATCATGCCGTGTACCTCAGCACCAGGCACGAGGCGTCGTCGTCCTGTTTGCGGAAGGCCTTCATGACGCGCTCGGCGATCTCCTTGGCGCTGCCCGCAAGCAGGCCGGGGCAGTCGTGCAGCTCAAAGGACTCGCGGATGCCGTCGGAATAGAGCAGGACCACATCGCCGATGCGCAGGCGCAGACGCTGCACGCGCGGGGTGCTCATGGAATAACCGACGATGCCGTCGCGCGGGAGCACGCGGGTATGCTCGACGCCGAAGACGCGGGTGGTGATGTTCCCGACTCCCGCCACCAGCAACTCACCGCTGGCGAGATCAAGCTCCAGCAGGGTGGCCACGGCCCCGCGCCCACGCCGCAGCTTTTCGTGCAAGCCCTTGAGCGAGACGGTCAGGTCCGCCCCGGCGCAGCCCGGCAGAAAGGTTTCGGCCACGATGGCCGACTGGCGCGCCTCTGGTCCGTGGCCCAGCACGTCAACCAGGGCCGCGAAGCAGGACGCCTCGCCCGCGACGACCACTCCCGTGTCGCCGCATTCCTCCAAGAGCCCGGTCAGGGGCTTCAGGACCAGGTGACAGTCGACGGTACCCATCTAGAGCCGCCTCCACTTGCGGGCGATGCACAGGGTGCCCACGCCGGGCTTGGAGTTGATGAAGAACTCGTCCATGAGCCTTTTGACGCCGGGCAGGCCCAGGCCCAGGCTCTTGCCGGTGCTGAAGTGGTCCTGCATGGCCCTCTCGATGTTGCGGATGCCGGGGCCGTGGTCCTCGGCCAGGATCTCCATGCCGCTGCGTCCCGGCTCATGGATCAGGCGCAGCACCACCTCGCCTCCGCCGCCATAGCGCAGGATGTTGGTGGCCAGCTCGGACACCGCTGTGGCGATGAGGCTCTGCCCGGCCTCGTCGAAGCCCGCCTGCCCGGCCAGCCGCTTGGCCGTGCAGATGGCCCCGGCGTTGTCCGAGGGCAGGGCGAGGTCGATGTGTACTTCTTCGCTGATGCGCGCCGGGGTCATGGGGTCTTGGTCTCCTGGCCGGGCTCGGTCTGGGACTGCCCGTCCCCTGCAGCGGCGTCCTCCGGCTTGTAATCGTCCGAGGCCTGTTCCTCCGGGTCCTCTTCGATTACCCGCAGGGCCGGGCGTATAAGCTCCATGCCGTCCTCCAGGGTGCGCGCCGTGATCAGGGCGCCCACGTCCACGTCCAGGTCCATCAGGGCCGAGACCACGCCGGGCTGGAAGCCCACGAAGATCACCCGCGCCCCGAGCATGGCCGCCATGCGGCCCGCGTCGGCCAAGAGCGCGTAGGAGGTGGAGTCCAGGAGCCGCACGCGCGAGACGTCGAGGATGACGCCACGCGGCGAGGTGGCGTGCACCCGGCTGAGCAGCCCGGACTGAAACTGGCGCAGGGACGCGTCCTCAATGCTGTCTGGAGCCTGGGCCACAAGCACGCCGTCGATGACGTGCATGCCATGGCTGGCGAAAGCCTGGTCGATCATGGGCGATGCTCCGCGAAAAAGCAGGCCTTTTTGCCAGCCATGCTACTTGGACTTGCGCACTTCGTAACGCAGCAGCTCGAAGGCCTCGCCCAGGGAGTCCTTCAGGGTGGCGTTGGTGGCCACGTCGCCCAGGTCGATGCCGAGCTGCACCAGGGTCTCGGCCACAGCCGGGGAGATGCCGGAGATCAGGCAGCGACAGCCCATGAGCTTGGTGGCCTTGGTGATCTTGATCAGGTGGTTGGCCACGGCGGTATCGACTGCGGCCACGCCCTGGATGTCCAGGATGATGATCTTGGCCGAGCTCTCCTTGATCTTGGCGAGCATGGTGTTCATCATTTGCTGGGCGCGCATGGAGTCCACCACGCCGACCACGGGCAGCACCACGATGCCCTCCCACAGGCTGATGGCCGGGGTGGAGATCTCCATGATGGTGCGGCTCTGCTCGCGCAGCTTTTGCTCGTCGCGCACGCGGCTGGTGATGTCGATGACATATTCCACGCCGCCGATGATGTTGCCCGCATCATCCTTTAAGGGCGCAATGGGCACGGCTCGACCGTCGATGTTCACCTCGTTGCGCGCAGTGCCGCAGATTCCGTTGTCCATGGCCTGATTCATGCGGCATTCCGGCGTGCCGCAGTGCAGGGAGTTCATAAGCTCCGAGCATTTGAACCGGGTGATCTCGTCCAGGGGCAGGCCCAAAAGAGTGCACCCGGCCTCGTTCATGAAGACGATCTTGAAGTCTTTGTCCACGGCCATGACCGGGGTGGGAATCTGGTTCAGGACACGGATCGACAGATCAGCATCAAGCGCGGACAGCACGGAATTCTTCGCGGCCATGGGTTTTCTCCGGCAAGAGGGTTTGGTGTTGGGGTCCGCGCAAGGGCGTCGGATCCTCAAACATGCATGACAAGCCAGATCCTGGGGTATTCTCGTTCCGAGATTACGTAGCTCTACGTTATCAGGAGTCTCAATTCAACTCCAAAGAACCGCCTCCCCCAGGTCATGGGCGGCGGTCCCGGCGCGCGCAGACGTCCCTGCCGGCGTTGCCGGGTTTGCCGTGCCCACCTGGGCCCGGACCAGGAATTCCGCCATGTTGGAGCCAGGCTAGGGGGGACGCAGGCGAATCACGCCATGAGGACACCCGCTGGCGGCAGGCCATAATAATCTTGCCGCTCGTCAGGCAATTGAATAGCAGGAAGTTATGAGATTGGCGAGCGGTGGCAATGTGCCTGCGCAACGCCACCGGCAACGTGGAACGCGGGCAGCGCTTCAGTGTGCGTGATCAAGGAGGGTGGCATGGCTTTGGAATACAAACTGTTGCATGATGCGTCTAAGGATCTGGAAGCTGAAGTGAACAGGCTTCTCCAGCAAGGCTGGGAGCCGCTGGGCGGTGTCTCGACGGCCACGCAGCATGATCTCTACGGGAATGAGACGACTTGGTGCACGCAGGCGCTAATTCGTAAGACCTAGGAGGGGGCCTGCCGCTGGCTCGTCTGCTCCGCCAGGCCAGGAGCGGTGCCCGTGGGACTGCGTAAGAGCGGGGCACAACCGCCAGACAAAGAAAAAGGGCCCCAGACTGTCATCTGGAGCCCTTGCTCTCTTTGGCTCCCCGGCACGGACTTGAACCGCGAACCTAGTGGTTAACAGCCACCCGCTCTGCCGATTGAGCTACCGGGGAAGAGCCGCGTGATGCGGCGGAGGCTTCTTTAAGCAAAACTACCGGCATGGGTCAAGGATTTTCTCGCCATCGCCCGGCAAGTCCGCCAGGCCTTTTCCCGCGCCATCTTTGGCTTTGACTTCACCTGCGCCGGAGAGTATCTCCGCCTTGACTGCCAGGGGCGGATGGCTTAGGCAGGATTCCAGCATAGGCGCATCGCTTAAGACTTTCTTTAGAGTCCGCACATCCCAGGGAGATACCCGTTTTGGCCGACAACGAACAACGCAACGGCGGGGCAGACAGCCACGCCGGGTCGAAGCACGCTGGGCGCTTCAAGCCCCTGGCGGACGCCTTGGCCGCGCGCGATGAATTGAACGACGTGCTCAAGGGCCGCATCGACAAGGCCTGCGCCCTGCTCGACGAGAACGTGTCCCTGTACCCCAACACCTTCCGCCGGGACACGGACCTGGCCGACATCGTCTCCGCCTACACGGACATGGACGATGACGGGCTGGCGGCCGTGGGCCGCGTGTTCGCCGTGGCCGGGCGCGTGCGCTCGCTGCGCTCGTTTGGCAAGGTCACCTTTGTCAAGCTCCAGGACTCCAGCGCGTCCATGCAGATCTTTGTGGCCCGCGACGACCTCGGCGCGGAGGCCTACCAGCTCTTCAAAAAGTACGACATCGGCGACATCCTGGGCATCAGCGGCGACCTCTTCCGCACCAAGACCGGCGAGCTGACCCTGCGCGCCAGGTCCGTGGTCCTGGTGACCAAGTCCATGCGGCCCCTGCCGGAGAAGTACCACGGGCTGAAGGACATGGAGACCCGCTACCGCCAGCGCTACGTGGACCTCATCGTGACCCCGCGCACCAGCGAGATCTTCCGCAAGCGCACCATGATCGTGCGCGGCATCCGCAACTACCTCGACGCCAGGGGCTTCCTTGAGGTCGAGACGCCCATGATGCAGCCCATTCCCGGCGGCGCCACGGCGCGGCCCTTCGAGACGCACCACAACGCGCTGGACATGAAGCTGTACATGCGCATCGCGCCCGAGCTGTACCTGAAGCGCCTGCTCGTGGGCGGGTTCGAAAAGGTCTACGAGATCAACCGCAATTTCCGCAACGAAGGCATCAGCACCCGGCACAACCCCGAGTTCACCATGCTGGAGTTCTACTGGGCCTATGCCGACTTCACGGACCTCATGGACCTGACCGAGGACATGCTCTCCATCGTGGCCCGCGACGTGTGCGGCAGCACCATCGTGACCTACCAGGAGATGGAGATCGACCTGACGCCGGGCAAGTGGACGCGCATAAGCTTCCACGACTCGCTGGAGCAGATCGGCGGCGTTGACCCGGCCGACTACAAGGACTACGAACGCTGCGCCGCATTGGTGAAGAAGAGCGGCGAGAAGGTCGTCAAGGGCGAAAAGCTGGGCAAGCTCCAAGCCAAGCTCTTCGACATCTTCGTGGAGCCCAAGCTCATCCAGCCGCACTTCATCTATCATTATCCGACGGACATCTCTCCGCTCTCCCGCCGCAACGAGGACAACCCGGAGATCACCGACCGCTTTGAGCTGTTCGTGGTGGGCCGCGAGCTGGCCAACGCCTTCAGCGAGCTGAACGACCCCGTGGACCAGCGCGGCCGCTTCGAGGACCAGGTGCAGGAAAAGGCCGCAGGCGACGACGAGGCGCACTTCATGGACGAGGACTACGTGCGCGCGCTGGAGTACGGCATGCCTCCGGCTGCCGGGCAGGGCGTGGGCATCGACCGCCTGGTCATGCTGCTCACCGACTCCCCGTCCATCCGCGAGGTCATCCTCTTCCCGCTGCTCAGGCTGGAGACCAGCTCCGGCCAAACCTCATCCGGGCCGGCCGGCCCGGCCACCGGACCTGCATGAACTTCGAACTGTTCATCGCCCTGCGCTACATCTTCGCGCTTCGCAAACAGTCCTTCATCGGCATCATCTCGCTATTCGCCGTGTGCGGCGTGGCCCTCGGCGTGGCCGCGCTCATCGTGGTCATCGGGGTCATGAACGGGTTCACCAAGGACCTGCGCGACAAGATCCTGGGCGTCAACGCCCACGTGCTGGTGAGCGCCTTTTCCGGCGGCATCCGCGACTACCAGAAGCTGGCGGACCTGTGCCGGGAGGTGCCCGGCGTCAGCGGGGTCACGCCCTTTGTGTACTCCGAGGTCATGCTCTCGGCCAAGGGCGGGGTCAAGGGCGTGGTCCTGCGCGGCATCGACCCCGCCACCGCCGACCAAGTCCTGAGCATCACCCGGGACATGGTTTCCGGAAGCGTCAATGATTTGGAGGACCGCGACGACCTGCCCGGAGTGATCATCGGCGCGGAGATGGCCAAGCGCCTGGGGCTGGAGGTGGGGGCGCTGGTGAACCTGCTCTCGCCCACGGGAACCCCCAGCGCAGTAGGCTTTACGCCCAAGGTGAAGGTCTTCCGCGTGGCCGGAATCTTCAAGACCGGCATGTTCGAGTACGACGCCACCCTGGGCTACGTGACCGTGGGCGCGGCGAGAAGTCTCCTTGGATTCAAGGGTGATATCGTATCAGGGCTGGAGGTTCGCCTGGCGGATGTGTACGCGGCCGGCACCGTCAGCGACCATATCCGCGCAAAGCTGCATGACTACCCTGTTTTTGTGCGCAACTGGCAGGAGATGAACGCCAATCTTTTCGCAGCCTTGGAGCTTGAGAAGACGGCCATGTTCATCATCCTGGCCATGATCGTGCTGGTGGGCTCCTTCAGCATCGTGACCATGCTGGTGATGCTGGTGATGCAGAAGACCAAGGACATCGCCGTGCTCATGGCCATGGGCGCGGACGAGAGGAGCATCCGGCGGATTTTTATCTATCAGGGCAGTTTTATCGGCGCGGTGGGCACGGCCCTGGGCTACGCCATCGGCCTTCCTGTGGCGCTTTTGCTCAAGAAATACCAGTTCATCAAGCTGCCGAGCGATGTCTACCCGGTGGACTATCTACCTGTACGCCTTGAGTTTTTGGATATGCTGCTGATCGGGGTTGCGGCTCTTGCCCTGTGCTATCTGTCCACGATCTACCCGGCCCGGCGCGCAGCTGCGCTTAAGCCCTCGGATGCCTTGCGTTATGAATAAAGAGCCGCTATACCGCCTGAACAGGGTTGGCAAGGAATTTGCTGGGCCAGGGGAGCGCCTGCGGGTGCTTGACGGGATCGATCTGACCGTAGCCCCTGGAGAATCCATTGCCATACTAGGCGCCTCGGGTTCCGGGAAGACGACCCTCCTGCACCTTCTTGGAACTCTGGACGCGCCCACGAGTGGAGAAATTTTCTTCTCCGGGGAGAATCTGGCGGTCCTCGACGACAGGCGCAGGGCCGTGCTTCGCAACAGGGACATGGGATTTGTTTTTCAGTTCCACCACCTGCTGCCGGAATTCACGACCTTGGAGAATGTCGCCATGCCCGGCATCATTGCCGGGAAGTCCAGGGCTGAAGCCCTGGAGCTGGCCCGTGAGGCCCTGGTGATGGTGGGAATGCGGCAGCACATGGAACAGGCGGTGACGACCCTGTCTGGCGGAGAACGCCAGCGGGCGGCCATCGCCAGGGCCATCCTGCTCCGCCCGAAGGCCCTTCTGGCCGACGAGCCCACCGGAAACCTGGACGAGAGAACGGGCAGAATGGTCGGCGAACTCCTGGTGTCCTTGAACAGGGACTTGGGGATGACATTCGTGGTCGTAACGCATAACATAGAACTGGCCGGCGTCATGGGACGGCGGTTCGAGTTGCGTTCGGGAGTTCTCTATGCCCAGGGGTAGCAGCAAAAATTTTTTCCTTGTGCTGGCGTTTTTCACGGTCTTTGCGGCCGTGTGCGCCGCGCCACGGCCTTCCCGCTCCGCAGTGACCTCGCCGCGCGAAGTCACAGTGGTCGTGATGCCGTTTGAGGTGAACGCCGGAGACGACCTGAAGTACCTCCGCCAGGGTTTGCCGGACCTGTTGTCCGACCGCCTGCGCGAGGCCGGGTTCACCGTCATCGACAAGGAGGCCGTGGCCAAGGCTTTGGCCTCCAAGGGCCTGAACCCCGCTGACCCCGCCGCCGCCAAGGAGGCGGCCCTCTTGACCAACGCCGGGTACGCCATCACCGGCAGCTTCAGCAAGCTGGGCGAGACCCTGTCCATCGACGCCCGGGTCCTGGACCCCTTTGGGCTGAAGCCGCCGAGGCCTGTGTTCTCCACGCGCGAGGGGCTGATCAACCTCCTGCCCGCCGTGGACGACCTGGTGACCAAGATGAAGGGTGACCTGCTCGGCCTGGAGCGCATCGTGGACATCGACGTGGAGGGCACCACCGCGCTGGACAAAGACGTGGTGCTCATGCGCCTGTCCACAAAGAAAGGCGAGGTTCTGGACGCCAAGGCCGTGAACACGGACCTTAAGACCGTGTACGACCTGGGATATTTTGACGACGTGAAGATCATCCTGCGCGACGTCAACGGCGGCAAGAAGATGATCGTGCAGGTTGTGGAGAAGCCGCGCATCCTGGCCCTGGGCGTCAAGGGCGCCAAGGAGAAATCCGTTGAGGACGTGCTCAAGGTCGTCAACTCCAAGAAGGGCGCGGTCTTGAACCCAAAGGTCCTGGCCGAGGATATCAACGCCATCCGCGACCTGTACCGCAAGGACGGCTACTACAACGCCAAGGTCACCCACGAGACCGAGACCGCGGGCCAGGGGCAGGCGCGTCTCAACTTCGTCATCGACGAGGGCAAGAAGCTCTACATCAAGTCCATCACCGTGGAAGGAGCCAAGCAGGTTTCCGAGGACGACCTCAAGGAAGACATGGCCTTGAAGGAGCGCGGGATCTTCTCCTGGTTCAGCCAGGGCGGCATCCTCAAGGAGGACATGGTTGAGCGCGACACGTCCGTGCTCGCCGCCTATTACAACAACCGCGGCTACATGGACGCCAAGGTGGGCAGCCCCGACATCGAGTTCAAGGATGACGGCATCTACATCAAGTTCAAGGTCGAAGAGGGCTCGCGCTTCCGCGTGGAGAAGGTCAGCGTCGAGGGCGACCTCATTGCCGACGAGGACAAGCTGCTGGAAGTGACCAAGCTGAGCAAGGCCGCCGGGAAGAAGGACTATCTTGACCGCTCCCTGGTGCGCGACGACCTGAAGGCCTTGACCGAATACTACAACAACTTCGGCTACGCCTACGCCGAGGCCAATGTGCGCATGAACGACCACCCGGAAGAAAAAACAGTGGATGTCGTTTATGTCATGCGCAAGCTGCAGAAGGTCCACATCCGTCGGGTGCTCATCGAGGGCAACACCAAGACCCGCGACAACGTCATCCTGCGCGAGATGCGCCTGGCCGACGGCTCCCTGTTCAACGGCGAAATGCTCAAGCGCTCCACCGAACGCCTGGACAAGTCCGGCTACTTCTCCTCGGTGGACATTGAGCCCGTGCCCACGGGCAATCCCGAGGAGATGGACCTGAAGATCAAGGTCAAGGACAAGGACACCGGCAAGATCGGCGGCGGCGTCGGCTTCTCCACATACGACGGCGTCTACTTCGCCGGCACCCTGGACGAGCAGAACATGTTCGGCAAGGGCTGGGGCGCGGGGCTCGCCGGGCAGTGGAGCACCAAGAAGACGAGCTACACCTTAAACGCCTTCAACCCGCGCTGGGATGACAGCAAGCTTGGCGTGGGCTTTTCGGCCTACGAACGCGACGAAAACCTCGTCGACTACCAGCGCAACACCATCGGCTCCACGGTCAACTTTGCGTACCCCATCGGCGAGTACACCAGCCTGCTGTGGAGCTATCGCCTGGACCGCTACAGGATCTATGACGCGAAAGCCGGCTCCGCGCAGGCGATCACTGACGCCCTGGGCACGCACATCGCCAGCGTGGCCTCGGTCTCGGTGGCGCGCAACACCACCAACGGCGGCGGCATGACCCTGCCCACCAAGGGCACGGTGAACACCGTCAGCCTGACCAATGGCGGCGCCATCCTGGGCGGCAACGACAACTTCATCAAGCTCGGCTATGACTTTGTCATGTACAACAGCGTCATCGGCGACCTTGTGCTGAAATCCCACGCGTCCACAGCCATGATCGGGCAGAACTGGGGCAGCCCCATTCCCCTGGGCGAACGTTTCACCCTGGGCGGCATGGGCACTGTGCGCGGCTACACGCAGCACAAGATCTCGCCCCTGGACGACGCCACGGGCCAGGCTCTTGGCGGCGACAAGATGCTCTTCACGAACCTTGAATTGCTCTACCCTCTGAACAAAAAGATGGGTATCATCGGCTCCTTGTTCTTTGACGCAGGCAACTCCTGGAAAGAAGGCGAGATGTGGCTCAGCAACCCCACCCGCAACGGCTATACGTCACCGCCTCTTGGCCTGTACAAGAGCGTGGGCGTCGGCCTCCAGTGGTTCTCGCCAATGGGCCCGCTGAAGCTTGAGTTCGGACATGGTTTGGACGAAGTCTATGACAGCACGCGGAACAAGGTGGAGTTCAACATGGGCCAGACCTTCTAGCGGTCTTCCTGTGTAGACAGAAGCGTAAGTATCAACAACTGGTGAAAGGAGAATTTGACATGCGTAAGTTTCTGGCCCTTGCCCTTTTCCTCTTCCTGCTTCAGTCCGTGGCCTTTGCCGCCGGGGCCGGTCCGGTCAAAATCGCAGTTTTTGACCCCAACGAGGCTTTGAAGAACTCCGAACCTGGCGCTGAGGCCATTAAGCAGCTTGAGGCCAAGCTGAAGCCCGAGAGCGACAAGATCGAAAAAGAAAGAACGGACTTTATCAAGCTGCAGGAGAACTTCCAGAAGCAGGCCTTTGGCCTGGCTCCTGAAGCCCGCGCTGACAAGGAGCGCGAGCTCCGGCGCAAGGAGTTCGAGCTGACCGAGAACATGCGCCGGTTCCAGAGCGCCGTCAGCCGCGAGCAGAACACCAAGCTGGCCGAGATCGAGCGCGTGCTGAATGATGTGGTGCGCGACTACTGCGCCAAGAATGGCATAACCTTGCTTCTCGCCAAGATGCAGGGAATAACCTACTACGCTGAGCCCGCTATTGACATCACCAAGTTGTTGATTCCCGAGCTGAACAGGGGCTGGAAAGCGCGGCCCAAGAAGTAGTCCGGAGCCAGAGAATGCGTTTGTCCGAAGTGGCCGGGAAGGTCGGTCTGACCTTTTCCGGCCACGACCTTGAGATTGCCGCCGTGAACACGCTGGCCCTGGCCGGGCCGGACGAGCTCGCCCCCCTGCTGAACCGCAAGCACCTGCCGGAGCTCGAGCACAGCAGGGCGGGCGCTGTCTTGTGCGAGGAGACGTTCGCGCCCGAGGGGCGCACCTGCCTGCTCAGCACAAACCTCAAGCTCGACTGGGCGCGCGTGGTGGCGCTCTTCGCCAAGCCGCAGGGCTGCCTGACGGGTGTAAGCCCCCAGGCCTACGTCCACCCGGACACGAGCCTCGCCCCTGACATCACCGTGTACCCCTTCGCCTTCATCGGCGCCCGCGCGGCAATCGGAGCTGGCACGACCCTGTTCCCCGGCGTCTACGTGGGCGAGGACTGCGTGCTCGGCCAGGGCTGCACCCTGTACCCCAACAGCGTGCTCCTGGCCGGTACAGTCCTGGGCGACCGCGTCATCGTCCACGCCGGGGCCGTGCTCGGCAGCGACGGCTACGGCTACGCCCAAAGCTCGGCGGGCCACGTGAAGGTCCCGCAGGTGGGCGTTGTGGTCGTGGGTGACGACGTCGAGATCGGGGCCAACACCACCGTCGACCGCGCCGCCCTGGACGCCACACGCATCGGCGACGGCACCAAGATCGACAACCTGGCCCAGATCGCCCACAACGTGCAGATCGGCAAGCACTGCCTGATCATCTCCCAGGCGGGCATCGCGGGCAGCTGCACGCTGGGCAACGGCGTCGTCATGGCCGGGCAGTCGGCCCTGCGTGACAACATCAGCCTGGGCGACGGCGTCCAGGTGGCCGGGCAGTCCGGCGTCGGCGTGGACCAGCCCGCCGGGGCCATGGTTGGCGGGTCGCCCTCCATGGACATAGCAACCTATCTCAAGATGTCACTGACCCTGCCCAAGCTGCCGGACCTGGCGCGCCGCGTGCGCAAGCTGGAGAAGGCCCTGGAGCAGCGCCAGGACAAGCCCAAGGAGGACTGACATGACGAGCGCCCCGGCCCCGGCGAACGGCACTGCCTTTGTCGACGACATCCGCAGCATCATGGAGATGCTGCCGCACCGCTATCCCTTCCTGCTGGTGGACCGGGTGGTCGGCTTCGAGTCCGGCGTGGGCATCACGGCCTACAAGAACGTGACCTTCAACGAGAATTTCTTCCAGGGCCATTTTCCTGGCCAGCCCATCATGCCCGGCGTGCTCATTCTGGAGGCCTTGGCCCAGGCCGGCGGCATCTTCGTGGTCAAGACCATGGGCATCAACTCCACGGACAAGCTGTTCCTCTTCACCGGCATCGACGGGGTCAAGATACGCCGCCCCGTGGTCCCTGGCGACCGCCTGAACCTGGAGGCCAGCGTCATCCGGCGCAAGATGAACATCTGGAAGATGCAGGGCCGCGCCACCGTTGACGGCGAGCTCGTGGCCGAGGGCATTTTCACCGCCGCCGTGGTGGACAAGGGGAAGATGTAGTGCCCACACAGATCCATCCCTCTGCGGTTGTTCATCCCGGCGCGCAGCTGGGCGACAACGTCACTGTCGGACCCTACTGCGTCATCGAGGAGAAAGTCCTCATCGGCGACGGCTCCATCCTCGACGCCTTTTCCCAGGTCAAGGACTACACGAACATGGGTCCGGACAACCACGTGCACTCCTACGCCTGCATCGGCGACGCGCCCCAGCACCTGGGCTTCAAGGGCGAGGAGACCTGGGTGCGCATAGGCAGCGCCAACCATTTCCGCGAATACGTCACCGTGCATCGGGGCACGCCCCAGGGCCACGGCGAAACCACCATCGGCTCGCATTGCCTGTTCATGGCCTATGCCCACGTGGCCCACGACTGCCGCATCGGCGACCACGTCATCGTGGCCAATGCGGTGAGCATGGCCGGGCACGTGGACATCGGCGACCACACCATCGTCTCGGGCATGGCTGCGGTGCAGCAGTACGCGCGCATCGGCGAGTACGCCTTTCTGGGCGGGCTTTCCGGCTACAGCAACGACGTGCCGCCGTACATGCTGGCCCAGGGCACCCGGGCCAAGCTCTACGGCCCGAACATCATCGGGCTCAAGCGCAAGGGCTTTTCCAGCGCCACCATCGGGGCCATCAAGAAGGCCTACCGCATCATCTTCCGCTCCGGCCTCATGCGCGACGAGGCCCTGACCAAGGCCCTGGAGGAGTTGCCGGACGTGCCTGAGGTGGCGCGGCTGGTGGAGTTCGTGCGCGGCACGGTGCGCGGCATCACCAGCGACGCGGGCAAGAGCTCCAACGGCGACGACTAGCACCACCAAAGAACGGCGACGCAACGAGCCGGGGCGCGCGGCCTGCTTCCGGCTGGCGCAGCCACGCAGGGGGAATCCATGAGCGCAGCCGCCAAGGTCGTCGGACTCATCAGCGGGGGGCGCCAGTTCCCGCTTTTGGTGGCGCGCGGGGTCAAGGACGCCGGGCACCGCCTGGTGGTGGCCGGGTTTGCGGGCCACACCAACCCCGAAGTCTACCCCCTGGCCGACGTCTTCTGCGAGCTGAAGCTGGGCCAGCTGGGCAAGCTCGTGGACTTCTTCAAGCAGAACAAGGTCGAAGAGGCCATCATGGCCGGGGCCATCAACAAGCCGGGGGTCATGGACATCCGGCACCTCGACGCCCGCGCCGTAAAGCTCATCTTCTCGCTCAAGGGCAAGGGCGACGACGCCATTCTGCGCGCCTTCACCACCCTGCTGGAGTCCGAGGGCATCACGGTCCGCCCGCCCCAGGCCTATGCGCCGGGGCTCATGACCCCGCCGGGGGTGCTTACCCGGCGCGCACCGGACGAGCGCGAATGGGCCGACCTGCGCGCCGGGGCGGCCATGGCCCGGGAGCTGGGTCGGCTCGACATCGGCCAGTGCATCGTCCTGCGCGAGGGCATCGTGGCCGCCGTGGAGGCCCTGGAAGGCACGGACGCGGCCATCCGGCGCGGCTGCGAGCTGGGCGGGGCGGGCTGCGTGGTGGTCAAGGTGGCCAAGCCCGGCCAGGAGGAGCGCGTGGACCTGCCCTGCGTGGGCCTGGACACCGTGCGCCTGATGGCTGGGGGCAAGGCCACGTGCCTGGGCGTGGAGGCGGGCAAAAGCCTGTTCTTCGACCTGGAGTCCACGCTGGCCGTGGCGGACAAGGCGGGCATCGCCATTGTCGGGCTTGAAGGCATCGGCCTAGTTGACATCGGTTTGGAGAGCATCGGTATTGAGCAAGCCGGGCCCGGCGAAAACGCGCCGCAGCCTGGTCCGGCCACCGAGTCCTGAACGCTTTGCCCCAGGCGTCCTTGCCGGGAATGCGCAAACCAGCTAAAGGCGGACTGCGGGCTGCCGTCGGACCCCGCAACACACAACCGTAGCTGAGGCACAAGGCGGGCGGCCATGCGCCGAAAACTCATCCTCATCCTCCTGGGCGTGCTGATTGCGCTGTTGCTCCTCACCGGGGGCATGGTGCTCTGGGCCTCGCACTACATGAGCACCCCGGAGTTTCGCACCGAGTTCGCCCGGCTCATGCAGGAGGCCACGGGCCAGCAGGTCGGCCTGGGGGGCGAGCTGGGCGTCAGCGTGTTCCCCTGGCTGGGGCTGCACGCGCGCGGCATCACCCTGGGCAACGCCCCCGGCTTCGGCCCGGAGCCCATGCTCACGGCCAGCGCCCTGTCGGCGCGCATCCGGGTCATTCCGCTCTTCTCGCGCCGCTTGTCGCTGGACATGGTGGAGTTCACGGACGCCACCGTGTTCCTGCGCATCAACGCCGAGGGCCTGGGCAACTGGGAGGCGCTTGTCAAGCGCGTGCACGAGGGCGAAAACGCCCTGGGCGCGCAGGACACCCATTTTCGCAAGGTCGTCATCCGGGGCCTGCGCATCATCGGCGGCAAGGCCTCACTGGTGGACGACAAGCGCAGCCAGTCCTACGTCCTGTCCGACCTCACCTTGAGCACTGGCCGCATCGAGGGCGGCACGCCACTGGCCTTTGCCCTGAAGGGCTCGTTCCATTGGCCCAGGCCAGGGCTGGACAGCCGCCTGGACGTTACGGGCAAGCTGCACTGGGACGAGGCCAAGGGCCGCATCCAGTTCAGCGAGACCGTGGCCCAGGGCGTCGTGGGCGGCCGGTTCCTGCCGCAGTCCTCGCCCTGGGCCGCAGTTGCAGCCAACGTGACCCTGGAGAACGACCAGCGCGACCTGCACCTCTCCGCCCTGCGCATCAAGGTCCTGGGCGCGGACCTGGCGGGCGAGGTGACCTTTGTGGACTTCCTGGACCGCTTCGAGATGCGCGGGCGCGTGTTGGCCACCCGTGTGAGCCCGCGCGGGGTCATCAACGCCTACTTCCCGAACACCATCCCGCCGGAGCAGCAGGGCGTGCTGACCAGCGCCGAAGGCCCGGTCGAACTCTTCGCCAATGAGGATGAGATGACCTTCGCCAGCGACGGGCTCAAGCTCGATGCCTCACGCCTGCGGGGCAAGCTGCGTCTGGGCTTTGGCGACACGCCGGGGCTGGATTTCGACCTCACGGCCGACCGCCTGGACGCGGACGCGTATGCCAGCGCTCTCAGCGCCAACGCCACGGGCCAGCCCCTGGTGGCGGGCGACCTGCCGTGGGCCTACCTGTGCCAGGTGGCGGGCCAGGGTCGCGTGAACGTGGAGACGCTGAAGCTGGCGGGCGTCACGGCCCAGGGCGCGCAGCTGGAGTGGAAGGCGGCTGGGGGCGGGCACCGCGCCGCGCTCAAACCGGCCAAGGCCCAGGGCGGCCAGTTTGCGGCGGAGCTGGCGGCGGTCTTTGCCGGAAGCCCGGAGAAGCCGGTGCTGGGCCTGACCGGAAACCTGCGCCTGGACGGCGCGGAGGCGCGCCAGGTGTCCTGGCTGGGCAAGGCGGACAGCGGCCTGAGCGGCAAGACGGACCTGCGCCTGCGGGCCGAGGTGCAAAGGGCGGCCCTGGCCCCGGCAGAGAAGCTGTCTCAGGTGCTGCGCCGGGCCCAGGGCGAGGCCGCCCTGAGCATCAGCCCCGGCGGACTGGACTGGGACAAGGCGGCCGCGCCGGGCAAGCCCGCATCCAAGGGCAAGGGCATGGCCTTCACGTTCCTGAAGGCCCAGGCCAAGCTGAATCCTGCCAAGGCCGGGAGTGCGGACTGGGTCGTGCAGGCTGATGGAGCCCTTTCGGTGCTCGGCGCGCGGCCCGTGCTGGCCCTGGACGGAAAGTTCTCGGCCCTGGTGCGGCCCGGCCAGCATGGCGGCATCGCCCTGGACAACCTGGGCGTGTCCGGGCGGCTCAAGGGCTGGTTCTTGCCCAAGCGGGAGAACGAGGCCAGCTTCACGGCCAAGGGCAGCGCGGATTTCTCCACCCAGACCCTGGCTCTGCAAAGCGCCACGGCCCAGGCCTGCGGGTTGAACCTGACGGGCAGCCTGAGCGGCGCGCACATCCTGGGCGCGAGCTACAGCCTGGGCGGGCACGTGCGCTGCCTGGACGGCGACCCCAAGCGCGTGCTCTCGGCCCTGGACGTGGGCCCGCTCAAGCCGTCGGACCGGCGCGTGCTGGCGCGCATCACGGGCGAGGCCGACCTGGCCCTGAGCGCCAAGGGCGTGCAGCTGACCAGCATCAACGCCCAGGTGGACGACACCAGCCTGCGCGGCAGCTATGCCGTGGGCGATTTCGTCATACCCAGGCAGACCTTTGCCCTGCAAGCGGGCGCGCTCGACCTGGACCGCTACCGGTCTGCCCCGGAGCCGACGCCCAGGGGCTCGAAGGCGTTGCAGCGCCCGGCGCCGGAAGAACTTCCGGTGGAGGAGATCCGCGAGCTGGCCCTGGATGGCAGCCTCACGTTCCGCAGCCTCAAGCTCCACGGGCTGACCTCGCGCCGCCTCAAGGCCACGGTTCTGGCCCAGGGCGGCGCCCTGACCATCAAGCCCCTGGCTGCGGACTTCTACGGAGGCGACCTCACGGGCGAGGTCTGGGCCCAGGCCGGCCAGCGCGACATGAAGCTCCGTCTGTCGCTGGCGGCCAGGGGCTTCCAGGCCGGGGGCTTCATGCTCGGCTGGGCGGGCAAGGAGTTCGTCACGGGCCGCACAGACCTGTCTCTGGACCTGGAGGGCGCGGGAGCCACGGACATGGAGGTCTTGCGCACCCTGGAGGGCCAGGCCGGGTTCAAGATCACCGACGGGTCCTATGCCCTGTCCGGCAGCGCAGAGGCCCCAGCCAAGCGCACGGTTCCGCCCGGCGCAACGCCCCAGCCGGGCGCGCCGCACCGCCCGGGCACGCCCTTCTGGGTGGCCAGCGCCAGGTTCAACGTGTCCGGCGGGGTGTTCGAGAACAAGGACTTCCGCCTGGAGGGCCCGGACAACATCGTCACCGGCCGGGGCAGCTTCTCCGTGGCCGAGGACAGCATCAACCTGAACCTGAACGCCAACATGCCCGGCGTGCCCGACGTGCCCATCAAGGTCTTCGGCCGCTTGCGCGACCCGGAGATGAACATCCGCGCCGGGATGCTCATCAACAACACCATCAAGGAAATTCTCGGCATTCCGCTCAAACCCATAAAATTTCTAAAGGATCTGCTGTTCTAGGCAGGCCCGCAACACGCGCAGGGGGCGGTCATGGTCAAGGGAAGATTCAGCGTGGTCAAGGGCAGCGTGGTGCGCCACTTCCGCCAGGACATCTGGAGCAAGGATCTGATCAGCCTGAGGGGCTGGCGGCGGAGGGCCTACACCGCGTCGCGCATGCTGTACATGGTGGTCACCGGCTTTCTGGCCGACCATTGCATCATCCGGGCCTCGGCGCTGACCTTCACCACCATCCTGTCCATCGTGCCGCTTCTGGCGGTGGCCTTTTCCATTTCCAAGGGCTTTGGCCTGCAGAACGCGGACTTCTTCCGCGACTTCCTTTTGGGCGTGTCTGCGGGCCGCACCGAGGTGGTGGACAAGATCCTCCAGTACATCGGCAACACCAACGTCAAGACCCTGGGCTGGATGGGCGTGGGAGCGCTCCTGTTCACCGTGTTCACCACCGTGGGCAACGTGGAGCGCGCCTTCAACACCATCTGGGCGGTCAAGAAGGACCGCACCAGCTGGCGCAAGTTCACGGACTTCTTTTCGATCATCGTCATCTGCCCGCTTGTGGTGCTTATCGCCGCCAGCTTCACCGTGGCCGTGCAGAAGACCGACGTGGTCCACGCCTTCATCGCCAACCCGGCGTACGACTGGCTGGAGAAGCTGCTGCTCAAGAGCGTGTCCCTGGCCCTGGTCTGGCTGGGCTTCACCTTTGCCTACGCCTTCATCCCCAACACCCGCGTCAAGCTCAAGGCCGCAGCCGTTGGCGGCGTGGTGGCCGGCACCATGTGGCAGATAGCCCAGTGGGCCTACATCAACTGGCAGATCGGCTTCAACAAGTACAACGCCATTTACGGCAGCTTCGCCCAGCTGCCGCTGTTCTTGATGTGGCTGTACATCAGCTGGGTGCTGGTGCTGCTCGGCGCGGAGATCTCCTATGCCGCCCAGCGTCTGCACGCCTTTGTGCGCCGGGGCCTGTCCGAGGGGTTGAGCCCGCTCTCGCGGCAGAAGGCGGCCATGCTGGCCCTGGCGCACCTGGCCAAGCGCTTTCAGGCCGGGCTGGCCCCGCAGACTCTGGTCGAGACGGCCCAGGACCTGCGCCTGTCCGAGGACGTGCTGGCCGAGGTGCTGGGCGTTTTGGCCGAGGCTGGCATGGCCGTGGAGATCGGAGAGGAGGAGAGCCGCGGCTATGGCCTGGCGGTGTCGCCGGAGCTGATCCGCGTGACCGATGTGGCCGGGGCCGTGCTGGAGTGCGGGGGCGGGGATGAGTGCAGCGTGCTCATGACCGACAACGGCCAGGTGGACGCCCTGTTCGCGGCCTTTGGCCAAGCGGTGCGCCAGAGCGAGGCCAACGTGACCTTGGCGGAGTTCGTGCGCCCGGAGGCGGAGGCGCTGCGGGCGGAGAAGATGTTGTCCGAAGGGGCGGCCTAGTAGGAGAAGGGGTACTTGCGGCCGTCCTTCTCATAGGTTTTGGTCTTGTCGAAATCGAAGTCCAAAAGCTCCAGGTCGCTCTCCTTCTTCGGCTTGCGCGCCAGGCGGCAGGCCACGAGTCCAAGGGCGAACGCCGCACCCAGCACCCAAAGAGAGAGTTCGATCATGGCGGTTTTTCCCTCCGGTTCATCATTTTCTATCTGTTTACATCACTACACCTCAGGCCGGGTGAACTGTCAATGGCTTCCAGGCCCCCGGACGGGAGAAATCGCGGATTGGCGCAGCATTGACACATGGCGCGGGCATTCCCTATGAGTGCTCTATGAGCGTAAGCAAACTCCAGGCCCCCCGGCAGACCCCCCTTGAGGTCTTTGCCGCATATCTTGCGGCCAACTGCCTCAAGATCACCCCGCAGCGCAGGCTCATCCTGGAGATTTTTCTGGCCGAGCCCGGACATGCGTCGTCCGAGGAGCTGTACGCCAAGGTCAAGCGCCGCGACGCGTCCATCGGCCAGGCCACGGTGTACCGCACGCTCAAGCTGCTGGCCGAGTGCGGCCTGGCCCAGGCCGTGAGCTTCGCCGACGGCATCACCCGCTACGAGCCGCACTTTGGCGTGGAGCACCACGACCACCTGATCTGCGAGGCCTGCGGCAGCACCATCGAGATTGTTGATCCGGTCATCGAACGCAGGCAGGAGGAATTGGCCGAGCGCTACGGCTTTTCGCTTGCGCGGCACAAGATGGACCTCTACGGCCTGTGCCCGGAGTGCCGCCCGGGCGGCCAGGGCGGCCCGGGCGGCCAAAACGGCCAAAACGGCCAGGACAAGACGAAGACCCCGCGCTGACCCTGCTTTCAGTTCGCCGCAGCCGGATGCGCCCGAAACGGCACGCCCAGGAAGTGGAACACGAACTTCGCCACCTCGCTCACCACCGCCCCGGCAGAGCCCTGGTGGTTCCACCAGATGGCGTCGAAGCGCTCGTACGGCGTGGGCGTCATGATCAGCTCGTGTGAGCGCAGGATCCCGGACAGGATCATCTTGGCCCGGCGGCAGTGGTAGGGCGAGGTCACGATGAGCAGGGTCCTGGGCTTTGGCCCCAGCTCCCGCTCCAGGCTCTCGGCCTCCTCCACGGTGCTCATGTGGTCGTGGCCATACAGCTTGAGCACCCCCTCCGGCACGCCCTTGGCGCGCAGCACCCGCTCCATGGACTCCACCTGGCTCGGACAGGGAAAGCCCAGGCCGCACAGCGGGTCCGGCTCGTCCACGTACGGGCGGCCCAGCATGATCACCGGAGCCAGGCCCTGGTTGTAGAGGTCAGCGGCATAGATGGCCCGGTGCAGGTCTCCGGCCAGGATGACGATGGCGTCGGCCTTTCTGGGCGCATCGTCCATGCGCAGCCACCAGCCCGCCGTGAGCACCAGCCCGCCGCCGGCCACGAGCCCGAAAAGCGTCAGCGCGCCCACGGCCTGGAGGAACAGGGCGAAGCGGCGCTTCATGCGTCCACCCCTGTATTTGGCCCTGCATCCGTCTCTGCGTCCGGCCCGGGCCGGAAGATGTCGACATAGCGCTGCTTCAGCGCCGCGAAGCGGCCCTGCTCGATGGCCTCCCGCGCCCGGCGCGCCAGGTCCAGGAAAAAGGTCACGTTGTGCAGGGAGTTCAGCCGGTAGGAGAGCAGCTCCTGGGCCACGTAGAGGTGGCGCAGGTAGGCCCGGCTGAAGGTGCGGCAAGTGTAGCAGCCGCAATCGGGATCCAGCGGGCCTTGGTCCTCGCGGTACTCAGCCCGGCGGATGTTCACCTTGCCGGTTGATGTGTACAGCGTGCCGTTGCGGGCGTTTCTGGTGGGCAGCACGCAGTCGAACATGTCCACCCCGGCCTCGATGCCCTCAAGGATATCCAGCGGGGTGCCCACGCCCATGAGGTAGCGCGGCAGATTTTCCGGCATCAGGGGCGTCAAGTGGTGCAGCATGTCGTACATCTCCGGGATGCTTTCACCCACGGAAAGGCCGCCGATGGCGAAGCCGTCGAAGTCGATCTCGGCGAGCTGCGCCAGGCTCTTCTCCCGCAGGTCCTTGTAGAACCCGCCCTGGATGATGCCGAACAGCAGCTGGCCGTTCTTGTGCCTGGGGTGCGCCTCGCGGCAGCGCCGCGCCCAGCGCGTGGTCAGCTCCAGGGACTTGGCCGTGTAGTCGTGGTCCGCGCCGTAGGCCACGCATTCGTCCAGCACCATCATGATGTCCGAGCCGATGTTGTTCTGGATGGCCATGACCTTCTCCGGCGAGAAGAAGTGCGTGCTGCCGTCGATGTGCGACCGGAACTCCACGCCCTGCTCGGAGATCTTGCGGATGTCCTTGAGGCTGAAGACCTGGAACCCGCCGCTGTCGGTCAAGATGGGCTTGTCCCAACCCATGAAGCGGCGCAGGCCGCCCTGCCGGGCCAAGAGTTCGTCGCCGGGGCGCAGGTACAGGTGGTAGGTGTTGCCCAGGATGATCTGCGCGCCCGCGTTGTCCAGGTCCTGGGGACACAGGCTCTTGACCGAGCCCTGGGTGCCCACAGGCATGAAGATGGGCGTCTGCACCACGCCGTGGGCCGTGACCAGGCTGCCGCGCCGGGCCTGGCCATCCGTGGCCTTGATGGTGAATTGGCCGAGGTTCTGAACAGCGTTGGTCATGCGAGTCCTTTGAGTCCGTTGCGCGGGCAGAGGTCGAAAAGCGGACACGCGTCGCCCCCTGGCGGGGCGCATTTGGGCGTGCGCGCGGGGCAGACCTCGCGCCCGAAGTAGACGAGGAAGTGGTTGATGTCCGCCCATTGGGAGCGGTCGAAGAGCGGCATCAGGTCGCGCTCGATGACCTTGGGGTCAACGCTTTGGGTCAGGCCCAGGCGGAAGGCCAGGCGCGTCACGTGGGTGTCCACGGCGATGCCCTCGTTTTGGCCAAAGGCGCTGCCGAGCACGATGTTGGCGGTCTTGCGGGCCACGCCGGGCAGGGTCACCAGCTCGGCCATGCTGCGAGGCACCGAACCGTTGTAGGTTTCCATGATCCGCGAAGCGGCGGCCTTCAGGTTCTTGGCCTTGTTGTGGTAAAAGCCGGTGGAGTGGACCACGGCCTCAATGTCCGCCACCTCCGCCGTCGCCAGGTCGGCGATGTCCGGCCAGCGGGCGAAAAGCGCGGGCGTGATCTGGTTCACGCGGGCGTCGGTGCACTGGGCGGCCAACACCGTGGCCACCAGCAGCTCCCACGCGCCGGTAAAGTCCAGGGCGGGCCTGGGGTCCGGGTAGCGCGCAGCCAGGCGGGCGAAAATTTCCTGGGCTCGGTCGCGGTTCTCGGGCATTGCTCTGCGCTCCTTGGGTGTTTCGTCCTGGGGTGGGGTAGCATCCGCCGGGTACGGAGGCAAGGGTGCGGAGGCCAGGGTGCGGAGGCCAGGGCGCGAAGGTAGGGCGCGGAGGTAGGAGCGGGAAGGCCGGAGCGGGCGGCGTAGGAACAGGGCGCGGATTTCCGTTGCCAGCGGGCCGGATATGTGGTTGAAAAAGTCCACCCGCAGCGACCCTCGGCTGTAGGGCGCACCCTCCGACAAACAGGAAACCTCATGAAAACATTAATGATTGTCGTTGTCGGCCTGTACACCTGCCTGCTGCTGGCCTCCCTGGTCTTCGCCGATGCCGGGGCCGCCAAGCTGGCGGCGGCGCGCTGTTCCGCCTGCCATTCCACGGACCGCATCTGCGCGCAGCTGGGCGTACGGCCAGCCGAGGTCTGGCGGCAGACCGTGCAGCGCATGGTTTCAAACGGCGCAAGCCTGACGGAAAACGAGGCCCAGACCGTGGCCGAGTACCTCGCCACCGCCAAGCCCGGGGCCAAGCCCCTCTGCCAGTAGGACTGGCGGCAGGCGTCGTGCCAGCGAGCCAAGATGCCCGCCCGCCCGCCGGATCGCCCGCCGGATCGCCCGCCGGATCGCCCGCCGGATCGCCCGCCGGATCGCCCGCCGGATCGCCCGCCGGATCGCCCGCCGGATCGCCCGCCGGATCGGCAGTTGGTGCAG